>OGXP01000190.1_pt1 | contig 75378 bp, 59 predicted proteins | sample 1576351 | NCBI WGS metagenome assembly OGXP01 (sample SAMEA3541517, study PRJEB24748) | human gut metagenome | biome: human gut; feature: human-associated habitat; material: faeces | place: China | collected 2012
GAATTATGTAAATCTCTCAAAGAACTCTTTTGTCGCTTTCGTTTTGCGAACGTGGCTGCAAAGATAAGGACTTTTATTTTAAACTTCCAAATTATTTCAGAACTTTTTTTTCTAAAAGTTTGTTTCATCATTTTGTACCGGCGTTCTCTCTCGAATACGGGTGCAAAAGTAGTGTTATAAAACATAACCTCCAAACTTTTCCGGTATTATTTTTCAAGTTTTTTTCACGAGGGGGATCGCGTACATTAATAATACGTCGATATCCATTCTCGGCTCACGTGGCCCACCACGTGGCCTCACGTGTCACCACGTGCACTTAAAACAAGTGCTCCACGAGTACATTTGCACGTATGAAAACGACAAAAACGATCTTGGCCCCGATAGGAAATCACACAGAAAAAACGGCTTTTAGCTCATGAAATCATGCGAAATGCACTTGGTTTTAGTGCTTTCGGATCACGTAAACGTGGGTAAGGACCCATTATATCGCCCCCCAAAGACCCAAAAAGCCGAAGAGGAAGAACCACACAAACAACTGTATATCCACATGTTAAGGCATCAGGAAAATTCCCCGGTAAAAATCCTAGGGCGCAAAAGGCGCATCTTTACGCTTTCAAAGAAACATTTTTAGAAAAATAATATTTACATCACTCTACAGACAAGAGGGGTATAAACGTTATTTACAGAAAAAGTTTTAGAAACATACGTAAAGATGCGCCCCTTGCGCCCTAACCTATCAGCAACATCCCTAATACGGGATACAAAAAAGTCAATGGGACACGGCCGTAAAGTCATTGAGAAACCATCTCTATTCCATTGACTTTACCACCGTTTCCCATTGAGATACTATCGCAAACCAGACACTTCAAGGACGGAAACTCATTCCCCGAAAAGAAACTTACAATCCCGTTCGGCCGCCGGTCTCGTCCAATCCTGCGGGATCATTTGCCATTGGTTTAAAGGTTGTGGGCTAAGTACGCCCTTTTCCTTTATATATTGAATCATATAATAACGGAGGTCTTTATCGGTCGAATGAATGATACGACTCTTTAACTCGTCTTGGGGAATACCGGCCCCTTTCGTCAATAACTCACCTCCTCCATTACCTCGGTAAGAGTTGAGAGCTACTTTATACGTTTTATTCTCGTCGAAAGGCCTATTATCCGCCATTTTCAAGATCGTAATCTTCTCACCCTCTGGTTTCGTTACGTCCACGGTGTAAATGATACCAGCTGCGGAGTCAAAGTTAAAACTGAAGTTGACGAATGAGACATAATTCTCCTGTCCTTTCTTTCTCTCTTTCAATAATAAGACATGATCGTCCGGAGATTTCATCCGGTTGGTCCACATAGCGTATGATTCCTCCAAGAAACCTTTGATCTCGGCTCCCGTCAAATTCATCGTATAAAGCATATTCTCATATTTGTAAAGACTGAACATATCGCTGATCGTGATATCCCCTTTATCTATTTTTGCGTCAAAGGATAACGGGGCGGCAAAAGAGACGTCCGCACCAGTCAACTCCAATTGTAAAGAGTGAATAAAATCAATAAAAGCGGATGGCCCAAAGTAAGCGGGACGGGTCGCGATACTCTCCGTAAAAGTTCCCACCTTCTCGGAGACAAAATCATTCACCGCTTTGTATTGCGGAGCGAATTTCTCCATAAACTCCTTGCTAGGCTCCAACTTATCCACATCCGTCAAAACACCCGATACTTGTTTGTCCAAAACCTTTCCATGCTCCATCTTTAACACGACATCAACGGAACCGACTACACGCCCATTACTTGCCGGATTTATCAATAACACGGAATCTCCCTTGATATTCGCCACCTTACCACAATACCGGCGATGATCATGCCCCATCATAACCACATCGAAGCCCGGAATACGCTGGGCAACCTCCATCGACGCATCCTCACGGTACTGGCCGGACATGGTACGAGCCTCGTTTCCCGCATGAAAGATACCTACCACAACATCCGGTTTCTCCTTCTCCTGAATGATCTTCATCCATTTACGGGCCGTCTCTTCCATATCGGCGAAATAAAGACCTTGCCACAGAGTCTCCGGCAACCATACAGGAATGGCCGGAGTAATCATCCCCAGTACAACGATCTTCACACCATCACGCTCAAATACCTCATAAGGCTTTAAATAGTTCTCCCGGTCGGAGGTACGGATAATATTGGCACCCAAGATAGGGAAATCACATTGTTTGATCCAACGATCGAAAACGGCATGGCCAGCCTCTACATCATGGTTACCCATATTTCCCGCATTGTACCCCATATAATTCATCATGGCGGAAGCTATATGCGTAGAGACCGTATCCATGAAATTGTAATAATACGCCGAAGGTTGTCCTTGCAAGATATCGCCATTATCCAATAGCAAAAGGTTATCGCCATACGCCCGGCGTTCTTCTTGCACGAACGAATATACCCGTGCCAGACTTCCTCCCCACTCCCGCTGCTCGATAAAATTATACGGGAAGAAGTTTCCATGGATATCACTGGTTTCCACTAATTTCAACTTTACTTCCTTCGTTGTCGCCGACAGACCGAGAGCGACCAGCAGCAATAAGGCAATTGAATAAACTCGTCTCATATCAGGATTTTAGATAGATTAATGACGCGAAGATAACGAAATAACCTGTTCGCCCGGTTTCAACGGGATTTCTTTTCCATTCCAGATAAATATACCCGTAGTACCTTCCGGCAAGACCAGACGGGCGGTTCCCTCACCTCTCTCATCCAATTTATAAGCGGCGGTCACGCTTCCAAGCGGATGTGGGATCGTACCGGAAACCTCCTTCAGTTTTCCCAAAGACGGAGCGATCCGTATCTTCCTAAATCCGGGAGCATCGCTATCTATCCCCAACAAGATCCGGTAAAACTCGATATTCGGACTGGCTCCCCAAGCATGGCAATCAGAACGGGATGGCTCCGGCATCTCTGCCCATGTGGTCAATCCCAACGCCATCTGATCCCGCCATATTTGTAAGTTATCCAAAAACTGATCCCCTAAACCGGAAACTTTCAACGCTTGATTCAAGTAATAACGGAAATAGATCGTACACTGGATCAAGCTCGTATCCGCCAAGGTTTGGTTCATCACCTTTACGGCCTCCTCCCCTTTCGTAACCCCAGTCAAGATCGCCAAGGCGTTCACATGCTGGGAATAGCTGCGATGATCCTGCGTATCGGCGAATAGATTACGGGCAGCATCCCAATATTTCGGGCGGATCGTCTTACGCATCTCGGTAGCGATCTTCCGGTAATGATCCGCCATGGCAGGGAGGCCGATCGCTTGTTCCATCTCCACCGCAAACTCCAAGGTCATTATATACATCAAATCTTGGAGCGCCGAGTTTCCCTCTTTCTCCCGTATCGGCTCGCCATAATCAAAACCGGCCGCCCAATCCACGAAGAACCAATGAGGAACGTACGACAAACTATAATCCGGCTTCAACCATTGCTCGTACCACGACAAAACCTGACGGTAAGCGGGAAGCAAGGTCTTCATGTATGCCTCATCCCCACGGTACATCCAATAATCGTGCCCCATACAAATCCACCAGAGAGAGAACGAGGATATAAACTGATGTACGCTAGACGGATATCGGCTCATCGTAATCCCTTCCGCCACCATGGACTGCCGTCCTTGCTCTATGGCATTCTTCACCATATAAGGGTCTGATGTATTATACATGGAAATCATTGCCTGTATGCGTGTATCCCCGAAATATTGCAGTTGCTCGTAATACGGGCAGTCCATATACGTCTCATTGGCGCACAGACGGGCGGTACGCCATCCTATCTCGAGCATACGGCCCAGCTCCTCATGTCCCGGAGCGGAGAAAGCGGTCTCGTTACGGAAAGGATAGGCGGAGAAAGTCCCATACATATCCTCGATCACCAAAGGCTCGGAAGCCGTCTTCACTTTCAACTCCACATATCTCCATGTACGCCACCACAGGGAGGTGAAGAGACGATTATCTCCCCCATCAGCCAGTATCTTATCCCCGTACCCGATAAACTGCTTATCCGTCAACTCGTCCCGATGTCCCTTGCCATTCAACGCATACGATTTAGTGGTCGATTCCTCTTCTTGCTTATAGAGGGCTTCCGAATAACCGATATGGATCTCGGCCTCCTTTCCTTTGCTGAAGGCTAAGGAGAAATAACCCGTCGTCAGGTAATCATTATCCAGAAGCAAGCGGACCTCCGTATTCGCCGGGATCGTCAAAGCTTTTGGCCAGTAAGGAAATCCTTGCGGGCATTCGATCCCTTCCGACCGGCGGAGCTTGGCCAGCCGCTCGATCCGGCTGTCCATCGGAGGTATCGGGCTAGGAACCAGCAACCGTCCCGGGTAATCTCTCGATCCTTTCGTGGCACCCTCCATACCCCGTACGGCCTTCTCCCATTTCCTGTCGTCGTAATCCGGTTGTTCCCAGCCCCAAGGATAAGCGGAGGCTTCCAGTTCCTCGCCCGGGCCAGCCACGTAATACCCCAATACCTGCCATTCGGTCCAAGGAGCATACGCCTTATTACGCAGGCAGACCCAAGTGGTATCCGTATTTACCACCGCCTCATGCCCCGTATTGCCTTGCAGGATAAAACCCGTCTGATCGTAACTGATCTGGGCGACAGGTTTCCGCTCGGCATAATTCCAGACAACGGAGGCCAGCGTATTCTTCCCTTTCTTCAGATAAGGAGCCAGATCCACCGTCTCGAAACTCCAGCTATAGATATCCCCACGGGCCGGGCCCAAGGATACCAATTTCCCGTTTACATATAATTTATAACGGTTATCGGCGGAAACATGGACGATAAACCGGGAAGGAACCACCTCCAGATCGAACGATTTACGAAAATGATAGACCCCATATACATTCGGGGCCTCACCCGGGTAGGAGATCCAACGGGCTTTCCATCGTCCCTCGAAAAGAGAAGGATCGATCTTCTCCTGATTATACCCTTTCAGGCTAATCTGGGAGGAAAGGGAGAAGGCTTGAAACACAAAAAGCAAAAGGAATAAATAGGTTTTCATACAAACACGGTATTATTTGAGATTAACGATCCGAACAAAGGTACAAAAAAAGAGAAAGCGCCAAAAGAACTTTTGCCTTTTGACGCTTTCCCTCACCATATACCGGATGCCCGGTCCTCCATTAGAAGAATATCTCCGGCTCCCTGCGCGCGCTAAAGTTCTTATGGAGCATCGCCGTGTAAGGAGTATCGAAAGTACGTGCGCCCTCGGGACACTCTTTCACGCAGGCGCAACATTTGATACATAGGTTCGGGTCGCTATACATACCCTCGTCTGCCAAGGATATCGCATGCGTAGGACACACATCCACGCAATACTCACATTGCGTACATAAATCGTTATCCGTAACAGGAGCTTGAGGAGTGGAAGGGCCTTTCACCCGATACGGGAAATTACCTTTCACCTCCAAGGTGGACAAGCATTCCACGCAGGAAACCTTCTCCAGCTCCTCGATAATCTTTTTCCCGAATTCCGTAGCCTGATTAAGATCCGACTCGTCCGGACGCCCCTCGGCAATGGGCATCCCCTTGCGGCTGAAAGAATGCTCGCCGATAAACGCTCCGGCAGCCACAGGTACGAACCCCTGCTCCGACACTAAATCACAGAGCTCTTTCAAGGCATCCTCATAATCCCGGTTCCCATACAGTACCACGGGGACTACCGGCGCATGGTGGGCAGAACGGAACATGCGAAAACGTTCCATGGCAGTCTCCGCCACACGGCCACCGTATACAGGAGCGGCTATAATCGTCAGCTCATCATCAATATACTCTTCCATATCCAGACTCTCACAAGTGACATCCGACTCGGACATCGAAGTGGCACCCATTCCTTCCGCTATCGCGTAAACGATCTTGGCGGACGTGTGTGTCGGAGAAAAATAAATTAAATGTATGTTACTATATTTCATGATTCTTATTTTAACGCACCCTCTATTTTAGTCATTAACTCAGCAAATTCCTCATCGGTATAGCCTTTGCTCGTATAAATGATCTTCCCGTCTTTTCCGACCAAATAGCCACGAGGGATCAAGTTCTTGGCGAAAGCGCCGAAAATAGCCCGGTCCTTATCGGGATACAAAGGAAAATCGAAGCCTTTTTTCTCGTTATATTTCTGTAGATCGGCATCGGAATGCTCACGCCCGATCACCAAGAGAACGAAGTCCTTGTTGTTCTTGTATTTGGGCCAGAGGGTTTGTTGGACAGCGGCCAATTCTTTTTGGCAGGGAGGACACCAAGTGGCGAAGAAATTCACGAGGATCACTTTTCCCTTTAACGAAGCGGACTGCAACTTACTCCCGTTGTCGGAAACAATCGTAAATGACGGCATGGTATCACCGACCTTCACGATATCGGAATTATCCTCCTGAGCTTTGCCTACGAAAGCCAATAACGCTAGTAAACTAGCCAATAAATACTTCTTCATAACCTTAATCATTTCTCGTTTAGGATTCAGCGACAAAGATACATTAAAATTCTCATCAAACCGCATAATTCTAAGGCTTACGAAAGTTCTACGGTGCCGTACCTACCCCTCGACAACGCCTACGGAGTTTTTTCGATGCTGTACCTACCCCTCGACAGTGCCTCCAGAGTTTTTTTGATGCCGTACCTACCCCTCGACAGCTCTTCTAAAAGTTCTAGGGGGTTAGATGTTAAAAAAAACGTACGTGAAACCCGGAGATGTCACGTACGCTGATATCATGCAAACCCGGAGAAAGATTTACCGCAAACTTTGCGCTAAGTCATAACCGGCTTTCAATGCCTTTAGGTTCATATTAACTATATCCTCGCCCTTACGACCGAATATCTGACGGATTCCCGCCTCGATCTTATCATACTCGATCCCGATAAATGGGGCAGCTGCACCCAACATCACGATATTGGCGGCACGGACAGAACCCGCTTCCTTGGCGATCTCCTCCACGTCCAATACGACCTTGTGAGGGAGCTTGTCCAACTCGGCGTTCACTTTCTCGATCTCCGGATAGTTCGGGATGTTCACGAACGGACGGGAGTTTGTCACCAGCCAACCCTCTTTCTTCAGGTAAGGCAGATAACGCAAGCTCTCCATCGGTTCCAAGGAGATGATCAAATCGGCGTGGCCCTTCGGGATCAAGTCCGAGGCGATCGGCTCGTCGGAAAGACGCAGGTTAGACTGCACGTCTCCACCCCGTTGACTCATACCGTGAACTTCCGCTTGCTTCATATACAGACCTTCTTTTAAGGCGGCTTCTCCAATAACGGCGGCGATAGAAAGGATACCCTGTCCTCCTACACCTGATAGTATAATATCTGTTTTCATTTCTTGCTTGCTTTTTTCTTTCTGGTTAATGTCTGGATACACTCACGGCGGGGGATCAATACGGATACGCCCTTGTACTCGATTTCCTCACGGATGATAGACTTCATCTCCTCGAAGTTCTTTTTTAAAGGAACCATCACACGGATGTGAGCCGGATCCACACCGATACCGGCGCAGATAGACTCCAGACGTCCTGTTCCGGCGGAATCCTGCCCTCCGGTCATGGCCGTCGTCTCATTATCGGAGATAACGATGGTGATATTCGTGTTCTCGTTCACGCAATCCAGCAAACCAGTCATACCGGAATGGGTAAACGTAGAATCGCCGATCACGGAGATAGCAGGGAATACACCCGCATCGGAAGCGCCCTTCGCCATCGTGATGGAGGCGCCCATATCGATACAAGAATCGATCGCACGGAAAGGAGGCAAAGCTCCCAAGGTATAACAGCCGATATCGCCAAACACCTTAGCCGTACCGTTATACTCGGCGATCACCTCGTTCAAGGCCTCATACATATCCCGGTGTCCACAACCTTGGCACAATGCGGGCGGACGTTGCTCAACCACCTCGGGGATCGCATAATAGCTCTGGATCTCCTTACCCAAGGCTTTGCCTACCGCATCTGGCGTAAGCTCGCCGTCACGCTGAAGCGTACCGTCCAGACGGCCATGAACCGTCACGCCCTTCCCCAAGAAACCCTTCAATTGCTCCTCGACAACCGGATACCCCTCTTCCAGCACCAAGATCTCCTTACACTCGCCAACGATCTTCTCCACTTGCTTTCTCGGAAGCGGATACTGGGAGATCTTCAATACGGGATGCTCGAAACCGTCCGGATAATTCTCGGAAAGATAATTGAAAGCGATACCCGTCGTGATGATACCCAAGTCTTTATTCGGGGCATCGAAATACTTATTATACGCGGAATTCTCGGAAGCTTCCGTGAAAGCCTCTTGAGACGCCAGCAAACTCTTGAAACGTTTACGGGCCAATGCCGGGAGTAAGATAAAACGTTGACGACCGTCTTCCGGACAATTCATCCGGTTCTCCGGCTTCAACGGGCTGGTTACGACACCGGCACGAGAATGCGCCATACGGGTCGTTACACGCAGCAAGATAGGATACCCTAATTTCTCGGATAACTCGAATCCATGATATACCATATCATAAGCCTCTTGCTGGCTGGATGGCTCAAACATCGGGATCATGGCGAAATTGCCATAAATACGGTTGTCTTGCTCATTCTGGGAAGAGTGCATGGATGGGTCGTCGGCCGTAAGGATGATCATACCTCCGTTGATACCGCTCATAGCGGCGTTCATAAAGCAATCGGCGGCTACATTCAAACCCACGTGCTTCATGCAGCAAAGCGCACGTTTACCGGCATAGCACATACCCAAAGCGGCTTCCATGGCGGTTTTCTCATTCGCGCTCCAGCGACAATGGATACCTCTTTCCTTCGTTAGCGGAGAACCTTGGATATATTCTGTGATTTCAGTAGAAGGGGTTCCCGGGTATGCGTATACCCCGGAGATTCCAGCGTCTATAGCGGCTTGCGCTATGGCCTCGTCCCCCAAAAATAAATGTTTTTCCATGTGTATCTGTTTTCTTAATATTGACTATTCACACTATTTAGCCGCCAAAGGTAATGAAAAATGTTCAATTTAGAATGAGAGACTTATGATTTATACTAGATCCATTACCGTATCCGGCGCCTATTCAACTCCGCCCGATACCGGTTGGCATTACGGTTATGCTCCGCCAACGTCACGGCGAAATTATGCCGTCCCGAGAAATCCTCCTTAGCGCACATGTATAAGTATTTATGTTTCGTATGATTCAATACGCTATTCAAGCCCTTGATAGTAGGAATCCGTAGAGGACCGGGAGGCAGGCCCGCATATTTATAGGTATTATAGGGAGAATCTATTTCCAAATGCTCAAATAAGATACGTTGCAAAGAAAAATCCCCCACCGCGAACTTTACGGTAGGGTCTGCCTGTAAAGGAATACCAGCATGAAGGCGGTTGATATAAAGGCCCGCCACGATTGGATATTCGTCCGATGCCGCCGTCTCCTCTTCTACGATAGAAGCCAAGATAGATACCTCAACTGGAGTAAGCCCGATCTCCTCTGCCTTTTTCAATCGTTCCGGTGTCCAGAAAGCGTCATATTCACGCTTCATGCGACGTATAAATTTATCCGCGGATATATTCCAATAAATCTCATAGGTATTAGGAATGAAGAGGGCATTGATCGTTTCCGGGGTAAAACCTAAAGAGTCGCAATACACAGAATCATTCAATAGACGCAAGAGATTTTCCTTCCCGAACATCAATTGATCACTTATACGTTCCGCCAAATCTTCCTTGAAACGGACATTATTAAAAGTAACACGGGCCGCAACTTGATGTCCTCTCCGCAAGTCATTCAATAAGGTTAAATTACTCATGCCGGGCTTCACGGCGTATCGACCGGTACGCATGGACGCAGGATACTTCAACAATCCACTCAATTGCTTAAAGCTACCGATACGGAGACAGTTCGCCGAATCCCTCAACTGCCGGCAAAGATCATCAAAATCCTTTTTATCATCTATATAGACATAGACCGTCTTATCCGGCTTAAAATTCGGAGCCCAAGCCAAACGGTACACCCAAAAGCCTCCACCGCCTATCAAAACAACGAGAATCGCTATCAAGGCGATAATTATCGGGCGCCTCGATAAAATTTGTTTGTTCAAATCCATGAATAATCTATTGAATATCAGAATAAGGCACAAAAGTAGTATCTTTTTTCGAAAAAAATGATGTGCAAAGCCTTGTTTATTTAAAATTATAGTTCTACCTTTGCATCGCAATTCTAAGGAAGAAGCACAGAACACACAAGGAAGTGTGGGTGAGTGGCTGAAACCACCAGTTTGCTAAACTGACGTACTCGTAAGGGTACCGGGGGTTCGAATCCCCCCGCTTCCGCAAAGAGCCAACTAATAAATTTATTAGTTGGTTTTTTTGTTTTTAAGCCAACCGAATTAAAGTGTTTCATATATTTGTCATATTTGAACTTATCGTAAGTCGATCTGTTATTAAAAGGAGATAATTAAATATATACATTATGACAATTGCTTTTATCCGAACATATAATAATAAGCAAAACTCCGAGGTCCAAGAAGCTGTGATCCGGGAATTTGCCGAATCTCAGAAGATAGAGATCGGGAAGTGGGCTAAAGAGGTGGGAAATAGTCCTCGTGCGAACCGCAGACTGGAAAGTATTGTCAAATCTTTAAGTCCCGGGGATGAGATACTTGTGTCCGATATATCCCGTGTGAGCCGTAAGATGATCGAGATCATCCATATCATTTTGCTTTGTATAGAGCGAAAGGTAACGCTTCGTAGCGTAAGCGACGGATATGTGTTCGAGGATAATATCGACAGTAAGACTTTGGCCTTTACCTTCGGTCTGGTCTCCGAGATCGAGCGAAAGCTGGTCTCTATCCGTACGAAGGAAGCCCTTGCCTTGATCAGAAGTAAAGGTGTGGTGCTGGGCCGTCCGAAAGGTAGTCAACAAATGGGACGCTTGGAGCCTTATAAGGAACAAATCGAGAAAGACTTGAAAGACCCGAGCTTGACTTACGCCCAGATAGCGGAGAAATACAATGTATCGCTAAGTAGCTTCAAACGCTTTCTGAAAGAGTATCTTCCCGATAAGAAAAAGAAGAAGAAGAAATAATGATTCAATGTGCCAATATGCCAATGAAATACCAGAAGTGGATAATTCAGATATTAGCATATTCGCATATTGGCACATTGAATCATTATTATTTCTCTATACGGATACGGGCGTCTACAGCGAACAAGCCTCTATCCGTAGCCACCAACGGATTTATATCCATTTCTTTTATCTCGCTGGCAAAACGCAATAAAGTAGAGAGGCGAACGATAATGTCCGCATATTGTTGCTCGTCGATGCCCTTTTGCCCACGCGTACCTTTAATGATCGGATACCCTCTCAAGGAACGAATCATTGAATAAGTCTCATCATATGATAACGGTGCCAAACCATAAGACACATCCTTCAATACCTCCACGAAGATTCCACCCAACCCGCAAAGTACCACATGGCCGAAACGATCCTCATATTTAGCTCCCAAGAATAATTCCTGTCCTTTCAACATCGGTTGTACCATGATGCCCGTAACACCCGGCAGACGCATCATACGTTCATACTCGAACAATAAATGCTCTTCTCCACGGATATTCAAGGCCACACCACCGATATCGCTCTTATGCACAGGCCCCACAACCTTGGCTACCACCGGATATTTCACCTTCTTGGCAAAAGCCAGCAACGCATCCCTATCATCCGAAGCATATTCCTCCACTAACGGGATATTAGCGGCACGCAACAATGTACGCACTTCCTCCGGATTTAAATAACCGCTACCCGGCAACCGGTCTATGATACGACGAACTTCCGGTACATCCACGCCATATAGCTGGATATCCGTGCTCATCGGTTTCGGCGTATTGATCACCCGTGAAAGGGCAGTACCCAATGTCACCTCGTCCGAGAAGTTCACATGGCCTTTCTTGACAAAGCTCTTCACCTCCGGTCCGGCCGTTACGATAGACGGTAATATCGGGAAGATCGGCTTCTTGCACTCTTCCATCTTTTTATGAAGTACCTCGTAGGTATCATAAAGTTTTACCAAACCGGGACTACCGAAGATGACCATCATCAAATCCACATTATCGAAACGATTCTCACAGAAATCGATGGCTGTAGCCAGATGTTCCGGTGTCCCCGTACCGATAATATCAATCGGATTACCGACAGCGGCACCCGGATACAGTTTGGATTTCAACTCATCAGCGATAGGGCCTTCCAAACTAGGAACATTCAAACGCCCCTTGGATAAAGCGTCCGCCAGCATTACCGCAGGCCCTCCGGCATGTGTCACGATCGCACAATTCTTCCCTTTCACGTCTTTCAAGGTAAAGATACTCGCCACGGTAGTCAATTCCTCACGGCTAAAACAACGCACGATACCCGCCTTACGGAACAAAGCCTCCACGGCAGAGTCCGAACTAGCGATAGCGCCCGTATGCGAAGAGGCAGCTCGCTTTCCCGACTCCGTACTTCCCGCCTTGATAGCGGCGATCTTGCATCCCTTACGTATCAAGGAAGACGCATGATACAACAATTTATCCGGTTGCTTGATTTGCTCGATATACAACATCTTGATCTTGGAATCCAATACCGGATCAAAGTTCCGATCCATATATTCAAGGATATCCTCTACTCCATTCTGCTTGGAGTTTCCAACCGACCAAACAGAAGAGAAACGCAGCCCTTTTGTCAGCGCCGACTCGATAATGAACAAGGCCGTACCGCCGGAGCTAGAGATGAAATCCACGCCATCGGGATGGAATTCCGGTATCGGTTGCGTAAACACGCCATGATAATTCATATTCATCAACCCGATACAGTTCGGGCCGATCAAGGAGGCTCCCGCCTCATTCACGACATCCAGCATCTGTTGCTCCAAAATACCGCCCTCGTGTGTCTCCTCGCCGAAGCCGGCCGAGATCACGATAAAAGCTTTTACCCCCTTTTGCCGGGCCAGCACTTCCATCACCTCGGGGCACGATTTACTCGGAATCGAGATGATCGCCAACTCCGTCTCCGGGATATCATGTACAGAAGGATAAGACTTGACGCCTTGCACGTCTGTCTCCTTGGCGTTTACCACACATAATTCTCCTTTATATTTTCCATCCAACAGGTTTCGCACGATACGACCGCCCGGTTTATGTACGTTGTTGGAACCTCCCACCACTACGATGCTTTGAGGATTAATCAATTCTCGGTTAATCATAACATTTTGATTAGTTAGATTCAATGAATGGGAGCAAATATAGTTTTTTTCTCCATTTATTCATTAAAACCCGGGGTATTTATTTACACTTTGCACTCTCTGTCTGCAACCAGTCACACCATGCATCCATCCCGTCTCCTTTCGTGGCGGACACCTCGAATATCTGGAGATGGTGATTTACCTTCAAGGCGTTTTCCCGAAGCACTTCCACTTTTGTATTCAGATAAGGAGCCAGATCAATCTTGTTGATTACGCAGATATCTGCCTCCTGAAAGATATGTGGGTATTTCAACGGTTTATCATCTCCCTCCGTCGTACTCACGATAACGACTTTCTTGGACTCTCCGAGATCGAACATGGCCGGACAGACCAGATTGCCGACATTCTCTATAAAAAGGATCGCTCCCTCCTTCGGATTCAGATGCTTAACGGCATGATTGACCATGTCGGCTTCCAAATGACAGCCGGTACCGGTATTTACCTGAAACACGGGAATCTCCAACGCCGCTATACGGTCGGCATCGTTTGAGGTTTGTTGATCGCCTTCTATCACATAGATCGGTCGCTTCGCTTTCAAACGGCGGATCGTCTCTTCCAGCAAGGTTGTCTTACCGGATCCGGGCGAACTCATCAAGTTCAGGCAGAACAGGTTCTTAGCCTCGAAATATCCCCGGTTTCGCTCCGCCAATAAGTTGTTACGTTGAAGTATATCTTGTTCCAGATTGATTACGATCCCTTCATCAGGATGGTGATGATGTTCATGGCCATGAGAATGCTCATGCGTATGATCGTGATGGTGATGATGCTCTCCGCATCCGCAAGTTCCGCACATAGTATTTAAGTTTTTATTTCATTAATATATCATTCCTTTTTAATAACAATCGACTTCACCCGAAGTTCCTTCCCTTTAAGGATTTTAACTAAATAGGAGCCACAATGGGGACAAGGGGAAAACAAGGCGTTCATTGGGAAAATGGTCTCACAGTCGCTACACTGTCCTTCCCCCTCAATATAATGACGGATAATCCGGGCCTTTTCCAGCTTGCTACCTTTTATGGCGCTATCCAATGCGAACGCTAAGGTTTGGATCTCTACGCCGGACAAATGTCCTATCTCTAACTCCAACTCTTCGACCACCGAGGCTCCCCGGTTATCCGCTTGTTCCTCGACCAGCTCCACGATACTACGGGCTATAGACAACTCATGCATATCTGATCTCTTTTAAAAGGGAGTCACCGAGGCGATCGTTAATTGCCCCACGGCTATCCCCCCATCGTTACAAGGTATACGAGACGGAATATAGACGGGGACCCCAGCCATGATGAACTGTCTCCTCATCGACTCCGTCAATAATTTATTCTGGAAACATCCTCCCGAGATAACCACTTGTGTCGCTTTCGTCCGTTTAATCAACAAGCGGGCTTTCTGCACAAACAAGGAAGCCAATGTCGTATGGAAACGGGCGGATATCAAGCTCACCGGGACCTCGTTCGTCTTATCATGCAATAATGCCTCAAACAAAGAATAAAAAGAGATTTCCTCTCCCTCCGCCGAGACTGGATACGCATAAGCGTTCCTCTCTCCCATCGCCGCCTGCTCCAATAAGACCGGAGCCTCCGCTTGGTGGCTGGAGACATCGCAAATCCCCAATAAAGAAGCTACCGCATCAAACAGCCGGCCAGCGCTGGATGTATAGGGTGTATTCACACCTTTCTCCATCATTCGTTCAAGCATAGCGATCCTTTCCGTGCCTATGCGTTCCACGAAATCGGCCGGATAAGGAATACCCGACGGTTCGTCCTTGAAATAATGCCACAAATAGGCGACAACCATTCGCCATGGCTCCTCAGCCGCCTTGTCGCCTCCCGGTAACGGGACATACTCAAAATGGGAAAGGCGACGGTATTTCGCTCGGTCACAAAAGAAGAACTCGCCTCCCCAAACCTTACCATCATCACCCAGACCTGTCCCATCCATCACGATAGCGAGAACCGGCTCATTCAATCCATGCTCCAACATACAAGCAGCGGCATGGGCATGATGATGTTGTACCTTTAATAAAGGTAAGGAAAGAGATTTCGAGATACGTTCCGCCTCTTGGCTGGAAAGATAATCCGGATGCAGGTCACAAACCAATCGCTGGGGATTGAAACGAAACAAATGACGAAACCGCTCCATAGATTCCGTATAGAACCGGAAAGTCTCCCAGTTCTTTAAGTCGCCAATATATTGACTTTGCAGGATCGTCTCTCCTTTCCCCAAAGCGAACGTGTTCACTTTCTCCGCACCGAAAGCCATGATCCCCTCCACATTTGTATCCGTGAAAAAGGGTTCCGGCACATAGCCCCGGGAACGACGGATCAAGCAAGGTTGTCCTCCGCAGACCTGCAATACAGAATCATCTACCCGGTTATGGATCGGGCGATTATGATGCAAGAGGATCGCTACCTTTCCCGCTAATTGCGCCTCCGCATCCTCCGGGGTGATCGCTATCGGCAAATCGCTTAGATTCCCGCTGGTCATTACCAACGCAGGTATCCCTGTACGAGCAAACCAATCGTAATGAATCGGCATATAAGACAACATACATCCTAGCGTATGCATGCCCGGATTGATTCCGGAAGCTAACCGGCTCCGTTGCCTCAGCAGTACGATCGGACGGCGCCAAGAAACTAAGCATCGCTCCTCCATCGGCTCCGTTACTGTATAGACTTGCAGATGTTCCAGATCACGGAACATAACAGCGAATGGTTTGGTATCCCGCTGCTTTATCTCTCGCAGACGGGCAACCGCTCTCTCGTTCGAGGCATCACAAATCAAATGATAGCCTCCGATTCCTTTAGCCGCAATAACCTCTCCACCAAGCAATAGACGAGAGGTAAGTTTCAATAAGGTCTCATAATCGATATAAGTCTCCTCGTTATAAGTCGCGTAATAAGTCGGGCCACAATGATTGCAAGCGACCGGTTGGGCATGGAAACGGCGATCGATAACATTCGTATATTCTTTCTCACAATCGGGACACATAAGGAAACCGCCCATCGTTGTCTGCGAACGGTCGTAAGGAAGGTCCCGGATAATAGAGAAACGAGGGCCACAATGCGTACAATTAATAAAAGGATATCCGATTCGATGGGGTTGCGTAGTCCGGTCTCGCATACAATCCGCACAAACAGCGATATCCGGGGAGACCTGCGTGATCTCATCCGATTCTGAATGGCTGGGCGTAATCGTAAAATCGTCAAAATCATCTTCATCCATTTCCGTAGATGTATAGGAGATCCGATGGATATAAGCGACACGAGGATGCTCGGTCCGTATACGACTTATCAGCAAATCCCGATCATCCGGAGTAGCGGCAACCAATATACGTACTCCATTATTCATATTCTCCACACAACCTTTCATCCCCAGATCTTTAGCGATCCGGTAGATAAAAGGGCGAAAACCAACCCCTTGAACCAAGCCTTGAATAATCAACGCATATACTTTATTCTTCGCCATAGCACAAATATAGGAATAAATGTCTAATCAGACACGAATCGACTATCGTATTTACTAAAGAGATATTATCTATCATCTTATAAATAATATTTATCAATTTTATCTTTCCCTCTTAAACATATTAAGTATCTTTGAGGTTATTAAATAAATTGAAACGATATGTGTTTAGCGGTACCCGGAAAGATTATCTCAATCGATCGAAGCATCCCCGAAATGACCATGGCTAAAGTTGATTTCGGAGGCATCCTAAAGAATATATGTATTGAATGGGTGGATGTGAAACAGGGGGATTATATCCTCGCTCACGCAGGGATCGCTATATCTGTTGTAGATGAGAAAGAAGCGGAGGAAACACTGAAAGACCTTAAAGAATTACAAAAGTGCGTTTCGTAGACGAATATAGAAGCAACGAGAAGGTACAAACTCTTCTGGAGGCCATCCGCAAAAAGGTGACACGACCTTGGTATATCATGGAGATTTGTGGCGGGCAAACACATGCTATCGCCCGTTATCGGCTGGAAGAGATGTTGCCGCCGGATATTCAACTGCTCCATGGGCCGGGCTGCCCGGTCTGTGTAACACCGGTCGAGACAATCGACTACGCCTTGAAGTTGGCGACACAGCCGAATGTGATCTTAGCCTCTTTCGGGGATATGATGCGAGTTCCGGGAAGTAAGGAGGATTTATTGAGCGTAAAAGCGAGAGGAGCGGATATCCGTATGCTATATACGCCCTTGGATGCCCTATCACTGGCCGAGGAGAACCCGGATAAGGAAATCGTATTCTTCGCGATTGGTTTTGAGACAACCGCACCTGTCCACCTCATGGCTTTGAAAGAGGCCATACGCCGAGGACTTCCGAACTTTTCCATATTGACTTCCCTATTCACGGTACCACCCGCTATCGAGGCTATCTTATCCGATCCGGAAAGTAAAGTAGACGGTTTCCTGACAGCCGGACATGTCTGCGTCATCACAGGCAACAGGGCCTATCACCGATTAACCGCCCGATATAAAATCCCGATGGTCGTCACCGGATTCGAGCCGGTAGATCTATTATATGGTATCTACCGCTGTGTCTCCCAGTTGGAAGCCGGAAGTTATGAGGTAGAGAACGCTTACAAACGGGCCGTCCCCGAACAAGGGAATGCCGCCGCCCGCCAACTTATGGACGAGATGCTGGAACCTTGCGACCAAGACTGGCGGGGCATCGGAATCATCCCCTCCAGCGGGCTTCAACTTCGGTCCGAATATAAAAGATATTCCTCCCGAATGAGATTTCAATTGTGTCCGGAAGAAAACCAGATCGCATCCGAATGCATCGCCGGTCTGATTATGAGAGGTTTGAGACAACCCTCGGACTGTCCCCATTTCGGGAAGGCCTGCCATCCCACCCATCCGCTGGGAGCCCCGATGGTCTCCTCGGAAGGGGTTTGTGCCGCTTATTATAGATATAAATAGAAAGATATGAATATACACTTGAATTGCCCGATTCCTTTTACCGACTCAGACCGTGTGTTACTAGCGCACGGAGGGGGAGGACGCATGACACACCAACTGATCAGCCAAGTATTTTATCCGGCTTTCCGGAACCCATTATTGGAGCAGGATCATGACGGATGCGTGTTCCCTATGGAAGAAGGGCGACTGGCCTACTCTACCGACTCCTTCGTGGTAGACCCGATCTTTTTCCCCGGAGGAGATATCGGTGATCTGGCGATCAATGGGACCGTTAACGATTTGGCTTGTTGTGGTGCCCGTCCTTTGTATCTGACCGCCGGGTTTATACTGGAAGAGGGCTTGCCTCTAGCAGATCTTCAGCGTATCGTACAATCCATGAAACGTGCGGCGGAGCGTGCCGGCGTACAGATCGTAGCAGGAGACACAAAAGTGGTGGAACGGGGCAAATGCGATAAATTGTTTATCAACACCAGTGGGATCGGGATCGTCCCTCCGGGCATACGAATCGCCCCAGACCAAGCGACTCCCGGCGATGTCGTCATTTGTAGCGGCCCGATTGGTCTACATGGTATCACGATCCTTTCCGCACGGGAAAGCTTGGGATTCGAGACGGATCTAAAAAGTGATACCGCTTCGCTAAACATTATGATTTCTGAGCTGTTACATACTATAGGAGAGGTACATGTCTTACGTGACCCCACCCGAGGTGGCGTAAGCGGAACCCTCAACGAGATCGCCCAAGACGCTGGTGTGGATATCCTGCTGGACGAAGACGCCCTGCCTATTCCGGAAGCGGTACGTGCCGCATCCGAGATGCTAGGATTAGACCCACTCTATATAGCGAACGAAGGATTGGTTCTTGTGATCCTGCCGGAAAGCCTTGCGGAACAAGCGTTACCCCTTATGAGACGTTTTGAGGAGGGCAGGCAAGCGACCGTTATCGGCCGTATCACCAAGCAAAGCGGAGAGCAAGCCCGGGTCAAGATGAAGACATTATACGGTAACTACCGGATCATCGATATGCTAAGCGGGGAGCAACTCCCCCGTATTTGTTAGAATACTTAATTGCTGAGATATGGAAAATAAAAGACCGTCCGTTTACGAAGAGTGCCGTCAGAAAGGCATCTCCCGCCGGGACTTCCTGAAGTTCTGTACCACCATGGCCGCCCTGATGGGATTGGAGGCTTCGGGAGTGGCACAGGTAGTAAATGCCTTGGAGACGAAACCCCGCCTTCCGATCATCTGGCTACACCTACAGGAATGTACCTGTTGTACCGAATCGTTTATCCGTGCCGCCCACCCGATCGTGGCGACCTTGTTGTTAGACAAGATTTCCCTAGACTATACCGAGACGCTGATGGCCGCCGCCGGCGAACAGGCCGAGGCCGCTAAGGAAGAGACCATGAAAAAATATTACGGCAATTATCTGCTGATGATCGAGGGATCGTTACCTACAAAAGATGAGGCTTATTGTTGCGTAGGCGGCAAGAGTGCCTTGCAGATCACCGAAGAGGCCGCCGCAGGAGCTAAAGCGATCATCGCTTGGGGCAACTGCGCTTCCGCCGGTTGCGTGCAAGCGGCGAACCCGAATCCTACCGGCGCTAAAGGTATCCATAAAGTCATCAAAGGTAAACCTATTATTAATGTACAAGGCTGTCCTCCGATCGCCGACGTGATGGCGGGTGTCATTATCTATATGTTGACCTTCGATCGTATGCCACAATTGGATGGATTGGGCCGTCCGAAGATGTTCTACTCACGCCGGGTACATGATACGTGCTACCGCCGTGCGAATTTCGACGCCGGTTTGTTCGTGGAGAGCTTCGACGATGAGAACGCCAAGCATGGCTACTGCCTGTATAAAGTGGGATGCAAAGGTCCAAGCACCTATAACTCGTGCGGTATCATCAAATGGAACGAGGGCACCAGTTACCCAATCCAAAGCGGTCACCCCTGTTTAGGTTGCAGCGAGGAGAATTTCTGGGACAACAGCCCGTTCTATAAACGTATGCCCGATATACACGGATTCGGTATCGAGGCCACGGCGGATCAGATCGGTCTGGCTCTTGGAGCCGCTACCGCCGCCGGTATCGCCGTACATGCCGTAGCGACTAACATACGGAAAAAAGAGCTTATCGACAATGATGAGCCGGAAAGTAAATCTACGATCTAATAAAACACTACTATCATGTCAGAAAGAATTGTCATAGACCCCATTACCCGTATAGAAGGCCACCTGCGGGTAGAGGCTGAAATAGAAGGTGGCACTATCAAGAACGCCTATAGCTCGGGTACCATGGTGCGGGGCATCGAGAATATCGTAAAAGACCGGGATCCCCGGGATGTATGGGCTTTCGTAGGCCGTGTTTGCGGCGTATGTACTTCCATCCACTCGCTTGCCTCGGTACGGGCGGTCGAGAATGCACGGGGTATCGTGATCCCTCCCAACGCCAGTATGGTTCGTAATATCATGCAAGCCGTATTGTATATGCATGACCATACGGTGCATTTCTATCAATTGCATGCATTGGATTGGGTAGATGTGGTATCCGCCTTAAAAGCCGATCCGAAAGCCGCCGCTTTACTTGCCCAGCAACTTTCTCCATGGGCAAAGAATACCGAGGGGTATTTCACCGCCACACAACAACGGCTAAAGAAGTTCGTTGCCAGCGGGCAGCTTGGTATATTCGCCAATGGGTATTGGGGACATCCGGACTATAAACTTACGCCGGAACAGAACCTTATCGCTACCGTCCATTATCTGGACGCATTGGAATGGCAGAAAGAGGTCGTCAAGGTACACGCTGTGTTCGGGGGCAAGAATCCGCATCCAAACTATATCGTAGGCGGTATGCCTTGCAGCATCGACTTAAATGAGGCCAATGCGATCAACGCAGATCGACTCGCTCTGGTAAAGCAGAAACTAGAGGAGGCGAAAACTTTCATTAATCAAGTGTATATCCCAGATTTATTGATGATCGCCAACGTCTATAAAGACAAATGGAGTAAGATTGGCGGAGGCGTACGAAACTATTTGTCTTACGGAGACTACCCGGTGTTCGATCTCGGGGAAGTGGAAAGTTATAAGATCCCCAGAGGAATCGTCTTGGATCGTGACCTTAGCAAGGTACATCCCGTAGACGCTAACTCCCCGGAAGAAATCAAGGAGTACATTTATCATTCATGGTATAAATACACGCAAGGAGACAAAGCCGGTTTGCATCCCTACGAGGGAGAGACCCATCTGGAATATACCGGCCCTCGTCCCCCCTATAAGTTATTGGACGTAGAGGATAAATATAGTTGGATCAAGACGCCACGGTGGAAACAGGAACCAATGGAAGTGGGTCCGTTAGCCCGTTTGATCGTAGCTTACGCCGCAGGGAAGGAACCCCAAAAGAGTATCGTAGACGAGACTTTACGTCAGCTCGACTTGCCGGTAGATGCTTTATTCTCTACCCTAGGACGCACCGCCGCTCGTGGATTGGAATGTAGAATGGCAGCAGACTGGGCCCTTGAGTTTTTCAACCAATTGATCAAGAACCTCGAGAACGGGGATTCCCGGATGGCAAACAGTGCCGAATGGGAACGGGAGAACTGGCCCGATCATGAGCAAGGCGTAGGATTGGCCGAAGCTCCCCGTGGAGCATTAGCCCATTTTATCGTGATCGACAAGAACCGGGTAAAGAACTACCAGATGGTAGTGCCTACTACTTGGAACGCCTCACCGAGGGATGAGAACGGCGTATTGTCCGCCTACGAATCCGCTTTGATCGGTACGCCGATATACGATCCGAAGCAACCCCTAGAGATTCTTCGGACGATCCACTCTTTCGATCCTTGTCTGGCTTGTGCCGTGCATCTGTATGACGAGGAAGGAAAATATGTGCACCAAGTTGATACATTCTAAAAAACAATAGAGCCATGAAGAGTCGTAAGAAACGTTTAAGAGAAGTGTATGTATGGGAATTACCCGTACGTATCTATCATTGGGTGAATGCGCTCTGTATCGTCATACTCTGCGTGACAGGCTTTATCATCGCCGATCCTCCCGCGATCATGTCCGCTTCGGAGGCTTATTTCAGCTATTGGTTCGGCGTGGTTCGGTTTATCCATTTCGTAACAGCGTTCGTATTCTTCTTCAATTTCGTATTCCGGCTTTATTGGGGATTCGTCGGGAATCGTTATGCCAGATGGAATAACTTCATCCCTTTAAAGAAATCCCAATGGAAAGAGGTATTGGAGGTGATCAAGGTAGATATCTTGATGATTAAGAACAAACCGGTAGACAGTATCGGGCATAACGCCTTGGCTAGCTTGATTTATTTCGGAACTTTCTGGGCATTTTTGTTACAAAGTATCACAGGATTCGGCCTATACGCCAAGATGAGTCAGTCTTTCTTCCCGCAATTGTTCGCATGGACAGTTCCCTTGATGGGCGGGGATTTGATGGCTCGCCAGATTCATCATTTCCTGATGTGGTTCTTCATCCTTTTCGCTATCGTTCATATTTATCTGGTATTTTATCATGACTATATCGAGCAACGTGGTGAGACTTCGTCCATCATCGGTGGCTGGAAGTTTATCGAGGAAGACATAGCGGACAAGGAAGAGGTAACCGAGACTGCCGAGACTATCACTAAGATCGCTAAAAAAGGATGAAAGTGGAGAAGGAAACATTAGTATTAGGAGTAGGCAATTTATTGCTGAAAGACGAAGGGGTAGGCATACACGTTATCAAGGCTTTAGAAAACGAGAAGCTCCCGGCTCACGTCCATTTGATGGACGGGGGCACGGGAGGGCTTCATTTATTAAGTTGGCTGCAAGGATATGACCGTATCATCATGATCGACGCCACGCTGGATAATAACCCTCCGGGCACCGTCCGTCTGATCCAACCTCGTTACGCCACCGACTTTCCCCCGCTCATGAGCGCCCACGAGATCGGTCTAAAAGATATGATCGACGCCATGATCCTAACCGAAGATCTCCCGGAAACCCATCTCATTGTCATCTCCGCCCTCAATATCAACGAGGTCGGAATGGATCTGACACCCGAGGTAAAGGCGGCGGTTCCGAAAGTGATCCGGATGATACAAGAGATTATTTCAATACATAATAGAGCATACCGGCAATAGCGGCCCCAGCTATCGGCCCTAAAACAGGTACCCAAGCATACTCCCAATGGCTGCTGCCTTTTCCCTTGATCGGCAAAATAAAGTGTATGAACCGGGGAGCTAAATCACGGGCAGGGTTAATCGCGTAACCGGTAGTTCCACCTAAGGAAAGACCGATTACCCAGACCGTAAACGCTACCGGAATGGCACCTACCGAACCTAAACCTATCGGCAAGGTACTATTGCTTTCGTAGGTTAGTTCTCCGTCCGTTATAAAAAATACGACAAACATCAAGGCGAACGTACCGATCATCTCACCTAAGAAATTAATTGGATAATCTTTGATAGCAGGACTCGTACAGAATACGCCTAATTCCGCATCCGGATCATCCGTAGCGTTGAAGTGATCCTTATAAACCAGCCAGACCAATAAAGCGCCCAAAGCGGCACCTATCATTTGCCCGGCTATATAAGTACATACATCACACCAAGGGAAAGTCCCTCCGATCGCCAAGCCGATCGATACCGCCGGATTCAAATGTGCGCCACTATAAGGGCCGGCTACCACAACACCGATAAATACGCCTAAAGCCCAAGCGGTCGTTATCGCTATCCAGCCCGCTCCATTGCCTTTTGTTTTCGACAAACAGACATTCGCTACAACTCCTCCTCCCATCAGGATCAAGAGCATAGTCCCTAATAATTCCGCTAAAAATGGAGACATAAGATAATAATTTAAGAATTTGTTAACTTGTTAATCTGCCTATAAGATGATTTTCATTATTCAGCCCAATTCTGAGAACGCCCTACCGCCTTATGCCATTCGTTCAATAATTTACAGGCGGTATCCTCTTTCATTTGTGGGTTAAAGACCTTATCCAAGCACCATTGTTCTTTCAGTTCATCGATATCCTTCCAATAGCCGATCGCCAAGCCCGCCAAATAAGCGGCTCCCAAAGCAGTCGTCTCCAATACATTCGGACGTACGACCGGACAGCGGCAGATATCGGACTGGAATTGCATCAAGAAGTTATTAGCGATAGCACCGCCATCTACCCGAATCTCTTTCGGCTTGGCGTGAATATCGTTTTCCATGGCCATCAATACATCATATACTTGATAACAGATGCCCTCCAAAGCCGCACGGGTTAAATGAGCCGCCGTAGTTCCGCGGGTAATCCCGATAATAGCGCCACGTGCGTATTGATCCCAATACGGCGCACCCAAACCCGTTAACGCCGGCACAAAATAAACACCCCCATTATCACTGACGGATTTCGCCATTTGCTCCGTAATCGAGGCATTCGGAATCAAGCCGATCCCATCCCTCAACCATTGAACGACGGCACCTCCCACAAAGACACTACCTTCCAGCGCATAGGTCGTCTGATCCCCTAATTTCCACGCGATCGTTGTCAATAGGTTATTCTGGGAAAGAACGGGTTCCTTGCCGGTATTCAGGATCATAAAGCAGCCGGTTCCGTAGGTTGTCTTGATCATACCATCCTCTACGCAGAGCTGGCCGAACAGAGCCGCCTGTTGGTCGCCGGCCATACCGGATACCGGGATGCCTTTCTTAAAAATAGGAGTTGATGTCTCGCAGTAAACCTCGCTACAGGCTTTCACTTGCGGTAACATCGAGGCAGGTATCGTAAACAAGTCCAATAACTCTTGATCCCATTGCAAAGTACGGATATTGAAAAGCATGGTACGGGAAGCGTTCGTCACATCCGTAATGAATTGAGCGCCCCGGGTAAGTTTCCAAACCAGCCAAGTATCTACCGTACCGAAGCATAGCTCTCCCCGCTCCGCACGCTCCCGGATACCCTTTACGTTATCCAATATCCATTTTATCTTCGTGGCGGAGAAATAAGCGTCGATCACCAATCCGGTCTTCTGCTGGATACGTTCCGCCCAGCCTTGCGATTTAAGTTCCTCGCAATAATCCGCCGTACGGCGATCCTGCCATACGATCGCGTTGTATACGGGAAAGCCAGTCTCCCGGTCCCAGATGATGGTAGTCTCCCGTTGGTTAGCGATTCCGATACAGGCGATATGGCTATCCGTGACATCCGCTTTTGCCATCGCCTCCTTGATGACAGACGATTGGGTGTACCAAATCTCATTCGGGTCGTGCTCTACCCAGCCCGGTTTCGGGAAATACTGTTGGAATGGTTTCTGAGCCAACGTAATAATAGTTCCTTGATGATTAAACAGGATAGCCCGGGAGCTAGTGGTTCCCTGATCGATCGCCAACACATATTTATTTCGAAAATTCATATCCTTCTATATTAGTATCGTTTATCAATTTGTCAATTCAGTATATAATTCGAGGCAACCTCATTAAACGCCTTTACCTGAGCAGAGGTCCAAGTCTCGTCCTTCCCCCATTCCGTAGCCAGAATCCCCGCTACTTTAGGAGCCATCGCCATCGCCGCCCGTGCGTCTAAGAATAAGATACGCAAACGGCGTGCCAATACATCCTCCAAAGTACGAGGCATCTCATTACGGACCAGCCAAGTTACCTCTCCTACCGTATAGGCATAGTCCGGATGCAACTTCTCCGCCATGGCGGGGGAAGAGGCCACTAAGTTACGGATTTCGTCGGCATCCGTACCATATACGTATAAAGGATCGGAGAAATCCGGATTCTTCCGGCTACCATGGATTTGGTAACGCTCGGTAATACAGTCTTTTGTAGGAATATGCATGTAACGTATCGCTAGGTCTAGGGTATCTTGAGCCATTTTCCGGTAGGTTGTCCATTTGCCTCCGATAATGGTGATCAAGCCGGATTTCTCCCGGATCAATTTATGGCTACGCGATATCTCTTTTGTCTTTTTACCTTCGCTACGGGGAGCGGCGAGCGGACGAAGCCCCGCAAACACGGATAAGACATCGCTTCGCTTGGGTGGCCGGGTCAAATAGTTAGCGGCCGTATCGAGTATAAATTGGATTTCTTTCTCTAAGGCTACCGGCTCTTTTTCCGGCGATTCCATCAAGGTATCCGTTGTCCCTACCACGACTTTATCATGCCAAGGTACGGCGAACAACACACGTCCATCCGATGTCTTAGGAATCATAATGGCGCAATCACTTTGCAAGAAAGAGGAATCCAATACCAAATGGACTCCTTGGCTGGGGCGAACGGTCGGGCGTTTACCCGGCTCGTCCATTTGCAAGATCTCATCAGCGAAGACACCGGTAGCGTTGATCACGCAACGGGATCTTACTTGATAAACCGTACCGGTCTCCTCATCTCGAACCATAACGCCGGATACTTTGCGGTCGTCGTCCTTCAGAAGCCCTATGACTTTCGCGTAGTTCAAGATACAAGCACCAGCGTCGATAGAGCTGCGGACCATATTAATCGCAAGACGGGAATCATCGAACTGGCCGTCATGATAAAGCACCCCGGCGGTCATCCCTTTCGAACGAAGCATCGGAATGGTACGGAGCGCCCGTTTCGGACCGATACAAACCGAACGTCCCAGACCTAATTTTCCGGCCATCACATCATATAGGATCAGGCCTATCGTATAAAACGGGCCTTCCCACCAACGATAACAAGGGATTAAGAAGGTTTGATCTTTTACCAAATGGGGAGCGTTCTGGCGTAGCAGGCCTCGTTCCCGCAAGGCTTCCAGAACCAAGGAGATATCTCCTTGCGCCAAATAACGGACACCGCCATGGACCAACTTCGTACTACGGCTGGAAGTTCCTTTCGTAAAGTCCGATTGTTCGAATAAGGCGACTCTATATCCTCTTGTCGAAGCATCCAGAGCGATACCTATGCCGGTAGCCCCTCCTCCGATCACAAGAAAATCAAAGACTTCAGACGGGTCTTCCAACTGAGAAATCATTTTACTACGGTCCATATAGCTCCTCCTTTCTTAAGATTAACAGTTACAAATCTAACCATTAATTCTTAGTATAACAAAGGATTTGGGAAAAAGGATCAGTAGCGCTTTCTGTTTTCCATAAAGATAACTGCAGTTTCTATTGGAAGAAACAAAAGTTTCCTGCTGAAGAAACTTTTGTTTTGCTATAGGGAAACAAAAGTTTTCCTTACGGGAACTATTAGGGGAAAGGGCATTAGGGTGAGGATTGAAGGTAAGTAAATGGAAATGAGAGGGATTTGCGCCATATCTCGGTGGTTTGCTCAGAGAGATAAAGTGCAGAAGATGTGGATTTGTGCAGAAGTTCCGTTACCAAATCGTTAGTCCATTCATCGAATGGTAACGAAGAGGTAGGAGAAGGTAATCGACAGAAGAGTATTCGGTAACTCATTTTTCTGCGATTACGGTTCTTATGCTCTGTACCACAATGTTTTGCGTAGCTGAAAACGCTTCAAAATCGGGTAACTTTGCCCATAAAAAAGAAGCGTATGGAAAAAGACAAAATGAAGGTTTTGCTCTACCTGAAAAAGAGCGGATTGGACAAGTCGGGGCAAGCTCCGATCATGGGGCGGATAACCTACGAGCGAACTATAGCCCAATTTAGTTGTAAGCTCTCGTGCGATCCCAAGTTGTGGAACGCTCGTGAGAGCAGATTGAATGGCAAGAGCCGTGAAGCAGTGGCAACGAATGGCAAGTTGGAACGCTTGCTTCTCTCGGTACAGTCAGCTTATCGAGTCCTTTGTGAGCGAGGAAAAGTCTTTACGGCAACTGATATCAAAGAGCAGTTCCAAGGAAGTATGCAAACTCAAATCACCTTTTTGGAACGATACAACCGAATGGTTGAAGATATGGCACAAAAGGTAGGCATCGAAATAAAGGCAGCGTCTTTGAATAGTTACTATACTATTCGCAAGCATCTGCAAGCCTTTATAGGGGAGAAGTACCACACGACAGATATTTCTTTCGGACAAATGGAAGAAGATTTCTTGGAGTGCTTGCAACATTACTCTGTCGGAAAGTTGAGACATTCGCAAGGTTATTATCGTAAGATGGCTTTGGCGGTTAAAAAAGCCTGTCGCTTGGCGTATCATGAGGGCTTGACAGAGCGACAACTGTTTGCTCACATACAGATTGAACGAGGAGAGAATAAACAACCTCGTGCATTGGACAGAGCTTCATTGGATAAGTTGCAAGCCTTGACCTTTGAGCCGTATGAAGTGGAGTTGGAAACCGCACGCAATCTCTTTCTCTTTTCTTGCTTTACGGGTGTTGCCTATTGTGATATGGTAGTACTTAATCGAGAACACCTCTTTACGGATGATAAGGGGGCGTGGTGGCTGAAGTTCCGCAGACAAAAGACCGATACACTTTGCCGTGTGAAGCTCTTGCCTGAAGCCGTTCATTTGATAGAACGTTATCAATCTGACGAACGAACCACACTATTTGCTCCCATTGTTTATTCGGCTTACCTTATCCAACTCAAAGCCCTACAACTTCGGGCGGGTATCTCCATTACCCTTTCGGCACACGTCGGTCGCCATACTTTTGCGACCTTGATTACCTTGGAGCGTGGCGTTCCCATCGAAACGGTAAGCCGTATGTTGGGGCATAGCAACATCCAAACAACTGAGCGATACGCCTATGTTACCCCGAAGAAGCTCTTCGATGAGTTCGAGCGATTTCTCTCTTTCACTGAAAATCTAACCTTAACCCTATAAGAGCTATGCGCAGTACATTCAAAATCCTATTCTATATCAATAAGAACAAGACTAAGGCGGACGGCACAACGGCAATCCTTTGCCGTATCACCATAGACGGAACGAACGTAGTGATAACCACAGGGGAAAGTGTCGTTCCGCACTATTGGAGTGTGAAGCGAGGGGAGACAACGGACAAGAATACCAACCAACGCCTGCAAACCTTTCGGGAAGAAATCGAACAGGGGTACAATACCTTGCTCTACAAATATGGAGCAGTGAGTGCCGAACTTCTGAAGAACCACCTGCAAGGCATCGGGAGAACTCTAACGACACTTCTTGCCCTTAGTGGGGAAGAACTCAAAGCCCAAGGAGAAAGCAAGAGCGAGGGAACGTATAGTAATAATCGGTGTTCCGACAGGCAACTTAACGCCTTTGTGCGAAGTCGTGGCGAGGAGGATATTTCCCTAACGGCTCTTGCGATAGATTTCTTTGATGATTATCGTTTCTATTTGAAGAAGGAGGGCTATGCCCTTGCAACCATAAACAGGCATTTGTGTTGGTTGAGTCGGTTGATGTACCGAGCCGTCAGTCAGGGAACTATACGCTTCAATCCGTTTGAAGAGGTGAAGTACGAAACCGTGGAGCGTAAGCCTCGTTTCCTGAGCAAGGGCGATGTGGCAAGGCTCTTGGCGTTCCCATTGCAAGACGAAAGGGCGGAACTAAGCCGAAGAATGTTTCTTTTCTCCGTCTTTACGGGGTTGGCATTTGCCGACTTGCAGAGCCTGCGAGCTTCGCAAATCGAAACGAACAGCGAGGGGAAGCGGTATATCCGCAAGGCAAGACAGAAAACGGAAGTGGGGAGTTTGGTACCCCTACACCCGATAGCGGAGCAGATACTTTCGCTCTACACGAAGAAGAATAGCAAAGAGGATTACAAGATATTCCCCGATACGATGAGCAAGGGCAAACTACTGACCCATCTCAAAGCCGTGGGCTTGGCGTGTGGTGTTCGTACTCCGCTGAGCTACCATGTTGGACGACACAGTTTCGGCACGCTGACCTTGGAGGCAGGCATTCCGATAGAGAGCATTGCCAAGATGATGGGACATTCGTCCATTGCCAGCACGCAAATCTATGCCCAAATCACCGACCAAAAGATTGCAAGGGATATGGACATGTTGATACGATAAAGAAAGATGTAGGCTTAAATAGAAAAGAGTTTGCTCTACGCTAATGGAGCAAACTCTTTTTTCTTATTTGTGCGTTGAATCGATTAGTCAGCACACACCTATGTGCTGATATTACATTTCTTATTGTAATAAAAGGTGGCTACTACTTTCCTTTACATAATTCAATTCTTGTCATTATATGGATGCAATAAAAATAATGAGCAACTTTCTTTAGAGAATCAGATAATTCTGTCAATAATTCCTTTTGTTGTCTGTATGCCTTTATAATTTCATTATTATCATTTTTTATAGCCAAAATAACATTTCCTCCACTCTCTTTTTCTTTCATGGATTCTTGCTGTTCAAATATCTTGCGTAATGTTTCAATATCCACTTCTTTCATTGTGAATTTCTCCAAATCCAAGTTCGGATTTTCCGTTACAGGATATCTAAAGAATGAACTTTGTTTGTCGTATTTTGCAATAATAGGAATAGCCTTTGTTATATCCTCGTATTCTTTCCAATCTCCTTTATTAGCAAGGGATTCAAGTCTTGTTATATTCTTTAGTAGCAAATCGTCTTTCCAATACCGATATAATTCATCAATCCAATGGCAACTATAGAGAGGTCGCCATTTTCCTTGACTTAGGATTTTAGGCTTTGTACTCTCACAAGAATCATTCTCGTATGGGATAGATAATTTCTTATGAAAAATAATTATCAATGATTTTAATGCTAATTCGATAGAGTGTCTATATAAGAAATTAATAGGCATTTCTATAAGTTGGAAGGCTTGAATTTTATGTCTTCCTTCATCCATATATTTAGCCGAGTTATAATAAGTTTCTGCGGTAATTCCAAAACCAAAATCTAAGTGGTCTCCAGGTGAAGTTAACCAATATTCCATATACAGATAATGTGATTATTTAGCAGGGTTCAATATTTTCGTTGCAAGTTTGTAAGTGAACAGAACTTGAGGATTGGATAAATCCCATCACTCCACTTCCTGTCTTATCAAGTCTGTGTGTTTTTTACTTATATCCCTTAAAGCGTTTCCTACGGATTTCCGAAGATATTCGCTTTCGTGTGCCTTGTGCTTAGCAATTAGAGCAATAGCCACCGATGGATTTTCCTTGAAGTATGGGCGACTTGTCCAAATCCTCAATCCCTCCGTTACAGCACGGATAACATTCGGATTATTGTCATTTATCCACTCTTCGATAAGTGGCAAAGACGCTTCATATCCTCTGTGTTTGCAAACCTCATCAAAAGCCTTTGCAAGCATTTCCTGCACACGCCAATTTTTATCGGTGCTTACTCGTGCTTTCAGAAGACAAAGCGCATCATTATTCGTTATCGCTAATCGTCCCAATATTGTTGTTGCCAACATGCGGACTTGATAGGCTTCTTGCTCGAATGCGTCAAGAGCAAATTCAAAACATTGTTTTTCTGAATAAGCAGAAAGGATTTCATTTGCTCCATGAAAGATATGCTGAAATCCATGTTCAATTTGCTGTATCCGAGTGAGGATATTGCTTATTTCCATTATTTCTGAAGCTTTTAATATATGTTCAATCGCTGTAAATCTATGAGAAAACATTGCTTGATGCCGAATGTTTTGCTATCCATTTAATTCTTACAGCAGATAAAACATCCGATTTTATTCTCTGGTTGAGCAATACTTTAAATCCACATTTTTCATAAAATGACAAAGGTGAAAAATAGGTATCTCCATCTATTTTTTTGTACAAATCATGGTCTATAACCCATCCATTTAATTCAGACTCTTGTAATTTTAGCAACTCAATCATCATTCTACCTAAACCCTTTGAATGAATGGTGGCAGATAAGATAATGGCAAACCATTGAGCATTATCTCTATAAAATTTGAAAGCCCAACCTTTTATTTGTCCATCAGATAGCTCCTTCAATAGGAAGTGTTTGGCATTGCTTAATCCATCTAAGTAGTGATTAAAGCTATTTAGAGAGGAATGAGATAGCCCTTGAGGATATTCTCTATTCCACAAGTTAATCAGGCTCTGCTTCTCATCTAAACTCAAATCTTCCGTTTCTATTAAGTTGAAGCCGTTTGAGGTAAAAAAATCACTTATATCCTTTTTCGAGGTATTCATTTTTCCATCTTTATATTACATTGTCAGAATCCATGAGGAAAAGACTTATGATGTGAATAACGCAAATGTACTTGATTTATTGCGAAAAGATACCGAGTAATCAGCAAAAAGATACCGAGCGATGGTGAGATTGCTCAGTATCTTTTGGATGACCATTCGGCAGGTTCTTTCTGTGTGGTTGCCAAACGACAGGAAAACGCTTCTTCCAAATGCTTTATCTCCGATAGTTCTCTTGCAGTAGACTATTGATGTCGGATAGTCGATAGAGTATTTTCCCTGCGATTTGGGTGTAGGGAATAATGCCCTTGTCCCGATAGTCCTGCAAGGTGCGAGGGCTGACGAAAAGCCGTTCGCAGACCTCTCGCCCTGTAAGGTAGATTTCTCCCCCGAAGAGAGGACGGTGCGTTTGGGCAATCTCCCGAAGGCGTTTTCTTACTTCTCTAATGCCTGAGATGAGTTGCTTCATCTCGGGTGTTTCTTTGTTTACGATTTCGTGTTCCATAGTCATTGTATTTTGCGGTTGGACTTGGCAAGGAGTGCTTCCACATCCTCACGTTTGTAATAGCACTTATGTCCGATTTGGATAAAGGGCAGCACGGACGTGTCCCGATAGTGTTGGAGCGTTCGCTTGCTGATGTTCAGTATTCGGCACACGTCCCCGTTGTGCAACAGGTCGGGGACTTCGGGTTTCGTGCCAAACTCTTCTCTCATACAAAGAGCCAACTCTTCGATGCTCTTTTTCAATTCCTCCCAAGCAGAGGTATCGATGGCGGTAAATCTCATATCAAAATCGTTTTAAATTGTTGTTTTTTCTCTTTTTGATGCAAATGTACGCAGGCGAAATTCTTGTTCCTAACCTCGATGAAATAGAGGGAAACAGCAGGAAGTCTGAGGTAAATGTACAAGCACAAACCACCTGTTCCATTCCCTTTTCTCTAAGTGCGTACTTGTGGCTTCGATATGGTATGAAGTGGCTCTATCGCCAATGAAAACAGACGCTCATTTTTCATCCGAGGAAAAAGGATGCAGGCTTTGGCAATCCGATGAAGTCGCTTTCCGAGTCGTTCTCCTTTCTGTTCGCTCCTTTTGAGCCTTTTCGTCCCAATTTCTCCTGCTTGTGTCGTCCATTCTCGGAGCATTTCTCTGTACCTCGAAGCAACAGACACACTAACCTTGGGACTCTGTGTTCGCCTCTGTAACTTGGTTTCAGCATCCCGTTTCGGATGAAAGTTCAAAACCAAGCAAACAGAAGAAGTACGAACAATGAAAAGAACCAAGCGAATAAGAAACACCATAGATACTTTCTTCTTTCACTGTGAAAGGAGATATACAGTGAAAGAGAAAAAGCAGAGAAAGACTTTTTGCTTTGAGTGCAAGAAAGTCCGTCCTCCGTAAGAAAAGAGCTTTTTCCTTTCACCGTTTGAACCACTCTTTTTATTCACTCAATAATCATCGAATCAACTTATGAAATCAAGATTTTACGATCTACAATACATCAAGGCGATACCGATAGCAGACTATCTGCACGCCTGCGGTATCAAGCCTGCCAAGCGTTACAACGGCTATGCCCTTTATCACGCACCCTACCGAGAAGACCCGAATGCCAGCCTGAAAGTGGATTTTCGGCAAAACCTGTGGCACGACTACGGCACGAGCCAAGGCGGAAGCATCATCGACCTTGTGATGAAGATGCGAGGATGCAGTGCCTACGAAGCAATAGCGCATCTTGCCGAAGGGAAAGCAACAACCCTCGCCCCTTCTTCCTTTCATCGTGAAGCTCACATAGGGCAGAGAAGGGACGAACAGCGACCCAATAATACAAGGCGTATTCTTTCCATCAATGAAGCGTTACCCCTACATCTGCAAAGCTATCTCCGAGAGGTACGCAAGATAGACCTTGCCGTGGCAAGCCCCTATCTCCATCACGTTCGCTATGAGGTAGGAGGAAGAGAATACTCCGCCATTGGCTTTCCCAATCGTGCAGGAGGGTATGAGCTTCGGGACGACAAGATATTCAAAGGCACAATCGCTCCGAAGGATATTTCCGTGATTGCAGGACAAGCGAACAACGCCCCTCTGTGCATTTTCGAGGGGGTTATGGACTTCCTTTCCCTTCTCACGATGAAAGGGAAAGAAGCCATTTCGCCTTCCATCGTTCTGAACTCCGTGAGTAATATCCATAGAGCCGTTGCCTATCTCCACGAGAAAGGCATCGACTCCGTTCGGGCTTTCTTCGACAACGACCCTGCGGGACGGCAGGCTCTTCAAGCTATCCAATCGACAGGCATCAAGGTAGAGGATATGAGCCGACACTATTCCCGATACAAAGACCTCAATGAGTACCACATTGCCCAAAGAACAGGGCAAAAACAGGTGATACCACCTCGTAAACGAGGACTTAGACGATAAGGCAAAAGAGAGCAAACAACATTATTCTATCATCAGGTATTCAAAGATGCAGGAAATAAAATGTATGCGAATAAACGGCTTTGTTTCGATAGCTACGGCAGTTCCTCAGAACAGCAAGTTTGCAGAGCCAAACTTAGAAACAAAGCGTGCAGGCATTCACAGAATGCAACTCAACAAGAAAGAAGTACGAGCAGGGCGGAGCGAACATTTCAAGAAATGCCATAGCTCATTAGGGTATTTCTTTACGCTGCACTCCGTTATCGCTAAAAATACCCTCCTGAGCCAAGGGGCGGTGCCCCTTTGGATACCCCTAAATCAATCTTCAAGCAATGGGCTACGCCGTTTTACATATAGACAAGGCGAGAGGAAACGACTCGGCAATGACCGCACACATAGCGCGTACATTCATGCCGAGTAACGTCGATTCCTCCCGCACACACCTCAATCGAGAGCTGGTGCAATTCCCTGCAAATGTAACTAACCGTACCGAAGCGATAGAGCATCGCATCGCCACGGCAGGTATCTACCGAAAGGTGGCACAGAACCAAGTCAAAGCCTTACGCTTTATCCTGTCAAGTTCACCAGAAGATATGGCTCGCATAGAGCAAGAAGGACGCCTGTACGAATGGTGCAATGAAACGATGGATTGGCTTCGCACCACTTTCGGGGCGGACAATGTGGTCGCAGCCACACTGCACGCAGATGAGGACACACCTCATATTCACGCCACAGTTGTTCCGATTGTCACGGGTGAAAGAAGGAAAGCCAAAGAGGAAGCCAAGAACGGCAAGTGGAAGTACAAGACAAAGAAGAATAAGGTACGGCTTTGTGCCGATGATGTGCTTACACCCAAGAAGCTGGAGCAATATCAGACGGACTATGCCAAGCGAGTGCAACGATTCGGGTTGGAACGGGGCGTACACGGCTCGGAAGCCAAGCACCGCACCACGATGGAGTATTATAAGGAAATACTCAAATCAACAAAAGAGAAGAAAGTCCAAGAAGAGGAACTCACAGCCAAGATAAAAGAGCTGGAGAAACAGGCAGGCAAGCTTCGCATGAAAGGAACGCTATATTCTATCTTTGGCAACTCCGAACTCGACAAGGCAGAGAAACGCATAGAAAATTTGGAGCAGGAAGTCGAACGGCAACGGCATCTTTCAGAGAAGGAGAAGAATGAAATCCGAAAGGAGGTCGTTCTTTTGCAGGATACGGTTAGGGGAAAGGACAGAACTATTGCCGAATTGAAAGAGACAATGCAAGTTTACGAGGAAGAGCGGAATTGGATAAAACGTTTCTTCAGTGGTTTCTACCAACTCTTGAATATCCGTCTGATACTCCGAAAGATGGGTTTCTCTGACGACAGAATAGCGGAGATGTATCGCACGGAGACGCCCCAGCGAGGTACGGCTAAAGCCTATTCGGGATTATATAAGAGAGAGTTTACGGAAGAGGACAGCGAAATCCGTATTATCAAGGATGAGAAGAAACGACCGCTCCTCACTATCAATGGGCTTCCCATTACCGATTGGTGCGAACATAAATGGAAACAGCTTATCAATCGCAACCGCTCGCAACGGTTGTAAATGAAAACCGAAAAGCCCTTTTTTCGGTGTATTTCTATCCCAACAAAACTTTTCGAGAAGAAAATCACGAAAGAACGCTTACTTTTCCTCGCAAATGTGTATCTTTGCAAATGGTAAAAGTGAGCGTTCTTTGGACTAGTCTTTAGGTACTTAGTTCTAAGTTTAATTTTTATTAGAAATAATTATAATCGAAGATGCAACTGACTCATATTGATAGATACACTGACATTGCCAAACTGATATCTGACATTGGCCTTGGCGATTCAATATCTGCATCAGCACAGACTGCTGATATATTGATAGTGCCTTTGGGATATAATGACGCACCGTACGCTTTCCCTCAGCGTACAGATGAATTATTCCAGTTCTGTCAGGAGAATAATTTGAAAATTGAGATATTGGTCGACGATGATAAGTATGAAGAAATAGAGCTCAATTCGCATGTGATGCGACTAGGTAAAATCATCGTCAAAGATTTAGCTCTACCTCTTTTTATCAGTGTTCTCGGTGCGTACATTTATGAAAATACGCGTAATGATCTTGATACAGATGAAGTAGTTGAATTTGTGGCTCCCACTGAGGTGGAATTCGAGATGGAAGTTACAGATTCACTCCAGCAGCGGAAATCAATGACGTTCAAATTTAAGGGTGAGGCTAAAGAGTTCACTGCAGCAGCAGAAGAAATAAAAAAAATTTGGGATGAGCATTGATCTGAATAAATATGATTTTGCTTTTCTGACTTCGAAAGTCATTAATTATAAGCAAGAACTGTTTGTTGTAGAAAAAGAAAAGAAGACACAACAGCTTCGAGGAAATTGTCAAGTTTCCAATATGTTATGGAGAATCCAAAAGCGTATTTCCATATTTTCTGAATACAAGGAAATATTCCAACTGCTGCGTAATGGTGAGTATTTCAAGGCTTGGTGCCAGGCAGAACAAACAGAGATTGCAATTAAATTCCTTCTAAAGAATTTTCCTGATGACAAAAACCTCGTGGAAGGTATAAGGCAGCATATTCAGAAATTACAACAGCTATACCCATATAGGCTGTTTACCAGTACTGTGATAGTAGTCAAACAAGCGAAATGTAGTATTTGTGGTCAAAAGCTATTACTAAGACATAATTGCGAACACAAGATAGGAAAGGTTTACAATGGAGAAATGTGTTGCAAGATAATCACAGATTGTGAGTTAAAAGGTGCTGATATAGTATCGAACCCTGAACATAAATATACTGTACTTTTTACAACAAATGAAAAGGGTGAACAAATCGATCATTATAACTACAGTGGGATACAGGAGCTGATGAAGTTGTGGATAACTCCATTTCAGAATTGGGATTACAAGGTCACAATATCTTATATGCCAAAACAAAAAGCGTATAATGATGATGAATTTTGTCCATGTGGTTCAGCACTATTCTATAAAGACTGTTGCAAAGACAAGCCTGGTATCAAGCATAGGCGCTTTGTCATTGGGTAATTTACTTAATTCCCATCTCTTTACAACTACCTATGGGTTTAAAAGGAAGGTGAGTAAAGTAATTGAATAACGGATGAATAGATAAACTCAAAGAGATGTCTCAATATAATTTCTCATATAACTACGATTCGCTGAATGATGCGTTCAATGCGGTGAATAGGAAGGGAAAGATGCAGAAAAGGCATCTTTCATCTGAATATTTGGCTGCAGCTCAGGAGTATCGTGAGATGAGAAAGAAACTCAATGAGCTATTGAGAAAGAAAAAAATAGAGCGTACGGAGGAAGAAACGAGCCAGATTGACCACTTGAAGCAATCGATGAAGGAGAATGCTCAGCAACAGAAAACTCTGTTACAAGAGCATCTTAGTAAAGTGTCTTCACATATTTTATCAAGTAGTTTTCGTTTCACCCTCACTCCAGATGCGTCAGAAGATCTGCAGAAGCCAGTTTATTCTATTGGTACTACAGCTGAAGAGTTCTTTGCAATGCAAGTCCTTTGCAGAAATGTGAAGAAACTGTTTAAGATATCCATGTCAAGTCGCGACGAGATACTTTCTCAGTTAAAGATGTTGTTGAGGGAGGATAAGAGTAGGTTCTATATAATCCGAACGGATGTTCGTCATTGTTTCGAGTCGATACCGCATGATAAATTGTTTGAGTATTTGGAGGGAAACAATCTGCTTGACGTAAAGAGTAAATCGCTCTTGCGCGGACTCATACGAAAGGAGTTTGAAGCCAAGAATCTGCACCCACTTGTACCGACTCCTCAAACAGGTATTCCACGAGGTTGTGCTATCAGTTCGCTACTATCTGAATTCTATTTGTCCAAGATAGATGAGGTGGTTAAGCGTACACTGCCAGGAATAGTCTTCATGGCAAGATATGTGGATGATATTATTATTGTTGCACATCCAGATTTAGACGATGAGCACCACTGGTCATTAGATGATTATGTCAAAGCTCTAACCGATGCGTATGCTAAAAATGGTTTGATAATTCATACGCCTACAGATGGGACGAACAAATGCTATACTTATGATTCCCAAGATACAACAAGTCTAAAATTCGATCTTTTAGGATATACCATACAATCTGTCAAAGACAATAAGGATAAGCAAGGCTTTTTCTCTTTGTCGAAAAATAAAAAGCAAAGGATATCAAACCGCATAATAAAGACTTTTCAGAAATTTGATATTTTGTTAAATACAGTATCTTACGATATTGCAGCTCATTATCTGTTTGATGCATTACATGTGTTGACATGCAATATCAATCTGTATAACGCCAAGCGAGGAGTGAAGGTGGGTATATTTTACTCAAACCAATTGCTGGACAATATAAAAGACCTGGAGGGGTTAGATAGGCAACTTCAACATAGTTGTGGACAAATATCATTGAAAAGTAAAGCGTATATTGATCCTGCTAAACAGCCACAGATTGAAGCAACTCTGAAGAAGCAGCTTAAGCAAGTATCCTTTGTTAAAGGCTTCACAATGCCTCATAAGCGATATAAGGTAAAGAAAAGCAGACTACAAATGATTAAACAATCGTGGGTATGAGAAAGAGAAAGAAGATAAAGCTTAGTTATAGCAAAGAGCGAGTTCTCTTTTCTGATGTTTTGCCCTACGAGTGTCCTATAATATTTTCAAACCGATATTTGTATCGATTTCTTGCCAAGTATTTATGGGTTGGTGAAAAACAAAAGGTTGATAATATCACGTGGAATATCTTGAAGCAATCTAAACGTTTGGATGAAAAGGATGCGAATGCTTTTGCTGCATTGCTATTCGGATGTTATGAAAAGGGTAAAGGAATCGGGACACTTCAACATCGACTAAATGCTCTATTCTATCCTTATCATTTCAACATAGCTCACAAGCCGAATAAGAACAGAACGCTATCAATTATACATCCATATAGCCAGTGGCAAGTAGTAGAGTTTTATAATCAGTATAAGTATTCTATACTCTATCTTTGCAATCAGAGTAAATACTCTCTTCGCAAACCACACAAGATAGCACAATATTTTTACTATAGAGATCGACTTCATCGAAAGTTGTTAGGACATGAAAGCGACAAAGTCGAATTGTTCTTCAATGAATATGAGAACTTGAAAACCTATTTCAGTTACGAGAAGTATTCGAATATATACAAGTTCTACGAAGACTATAGGTATCAGCGAGCTGAAAAGAAATTCAAGCATCTTATTAAGTTTGACCTTCAAAGTTGTTTTGATAGTATTTACACTCACACAATAAGTTGGGCGACCGCTGGAGGTGCGGACAAGGTAAAGGTTTTGCCTGGGTATAATGGCTCATGGGTTGGTGATGCATTTGATAATCTAATGCAGTCAGTTAATGCTCGTGAAACAAATGGTATTGTTATAGGTCCTGAATTCTCAAGAATCTTTGCGGAGATTATACTTCAGTATATAGATCAAAAGGTTGAGCAAGAATTGTTGAATAAAAAGCACCCAAACGAAAGTATCCGTCACAAATCTGACTATGAATGTTATCGGTATGTTGATGACTATTTTCTCTTCTATAATGATGAAAAGGATAGAAATCTCTTTTTGGAAAGCTTAATAAAATGGCTGAAGGAATTCAAGTTCCAAATTAGTCCGTCCAAAACAGAAGAGTTTGAAAGACCTTTCATAACAAAAATTACAATAGCCAAACATCGAATCGATGATTTGTTCAGCGATATATTCTCAACTCCACTTTGGGAAGAAGTAGAATCAAATTTGGGCGCAGAGAAAGAGGAGGACACTGAAGATGTAGGTTCTGATAAAGACAAGGAAATACTATACAGAAAATTCAATATATACCTGCCTGCAAATAGCGTAAATACTCGAATAAAGGCAATAGTAAGGGAAGGTGGAATTGAATATCGCGATATAGCAAACTATCTGCTTGAGAAAATGAGTCAACGCCTTGATGCTTTTCTCAATCGATATGAAATGGGGTTCAAGAAGTATGAACGCTTGATGTCTAAAGAGGATACCAATAAGGATGAGGTTGAACTTCTGGCACAAGGAGTACAAAGGAAGCTTACAAGTTATCTTGTATCTCTGATTGATGTGGCGTTCTTCGTGTTCAATAGCAACAGGCAGGTAAACACCACATTGAAATTGCAGAAGATAATGAATACCATCGTTATCTATGCAAAACGGCATGGTGATTTCAAATCTAATCCAGATATTAGATTTCAAACGACTAGCAAGGATATTATCTTTAAGAAGATTCAAGATGAAATTGCCTTGGTGCTGGCTACAACAGATTCACATCGAAACACATTGCATGAAAGTCTCTACTTGTTAATATTGTCAAAAGAATTGGGCTCTGCATATCTGTTTGCACCTGAAGTTATCAAATCATTCATTGAAAAGAGTGAATTGCAGTATAACCTATTCGCATGCATTATATTGATGTATTACTATGCGAACCACAAATGTTATGATACACAAAAGACTTTATTGAAAGAAGAGATTTTGAAAAAATATCGGCTTATTGCGGAATCGGAGCGTAGACGCAATTCGGAACTCACGATTCTCACGGCGGATATGATGACTTGTCCCTTTGTGGATGATGCATACAAGCAAAGTCTTCTTATATTGATGGGCATTACTGAGACGGAAGATCAGCAGATGATAATTCGCTTTGCGAAGAAACAAAAGTACATTTTCACTCGCTGGACAATGTTTAATTTGAATAAAGAATTACAGGCAAAGATTTCACAGGAGGTATATTCGTAGCTTCTGTAACAGCTGTTGGTCCAACTACACTTTCACACACATAACCTTCAAGCTAGCCGAAACGACGCAGGAAGTTGCGTTTTCCAAAATGGTTGGTTAGGATTGTACCAAATGTGAAATCTTGCCTTTTATGATCATCCATCGTATTTATTGCTGAAAGCGTATGAACACAAAAATAAGTCCCGACAATGAACGAAGAATGGATACTTTATTGCCAAACTCATATTTCCGATAGGTATGAACAAAGGTGGCAACAGCTTATTCATCGCAACTGTACACAACAACTATAATTGTTTTTTCTTTTACAGACAAGAAGAAAAATACAAAAAGGCACTCACTTTTCTACGTAAAGTATTACTTTTGCAACTGAAACGGCGAGCGTTCTTTGGCTATTCAAAACAATGTGCCTCAATGCACTCCGCTCATTTCTAAATCGTTACCTATATATCTATCTGCTAATGGTAACGCCCTACTTTTCAACAAGATAGTTCGTAAGTAAAAAATTTTACGGGGAATTAAAAAAAACTGTAATAGTCTGATTATTATCACTCAAACATCTTATCGATGCCTCCCGTATCCGGTGGGGTCGTGGGGCTATCTTCCTCCCCTCCTTCGCTACATGGGTTCGCATATTTCTCGGGGATCTCGAAAGTCTCGTCTTCCGAGTAGCCTAACGTTTTATCTTTATAAACCTTTTGCATATAAAGGGCGTAAATCGGTAACGCCATACTCGCTCCCTGCCCTTCCGCCAAGCGGTCGAAATGGATGGAACGGTCCTCGCCGCCTACCCAGCAGCCGGAAACCAAGCTAGGCGTAAATCCCATGAACCAACCGTCGGAGTTATTCTGGGTCGTTCCGGTCTTACCACCCATCTCCGCCTTGATGCCGTAGCGGAAACGTACACGTCCTCCGGTACCACCGTCGATTACGCTTTTCAACATATGTAGCATCTTATAGGAAGCATCTTCCGTCAGCACCTCACTCATCTGTGGGGTAAAGTTCGCGATTGTATTTCCATATGAATCTTCTATACGGGTCACGAATAAAGGTTCTACCCGGATGCCCTTGTTGGCAAACACCGTATAGGCCCCGACCATCTCACCCACCGATACATCCGGAGTACCCAGACAGACCGAGATAACCGGATCGATATGATTCTTCAAGCCGAAAGAATGAAGCAAACGAACAAACGTATAAGGTGAGAGCTGGCTCATCAGATAAGCGGTTACCCAGTTATCCGAGTTCTGTAATCCCCACTTGATCGTAACCATCTCGCCGATTCGCTTCGCGCTGGCGTTACGGGGAACCCACAAACGGCCGTTCTCGTCCATCAACTGCTGCTGCACATGTAGCATCTGGTCACAAGGACTGATCCCCTCGATCATCGCCAACGAATAAAGGAACGGTTTCATGGTAGAACCGATCTGACGGCGACCGCCATTCACCATATCATATTGGAAGTCATTATAGTCAATACCACCTACATAAGCCTTGACCTGTCCGGTGCGAGGGTCCATCGACATAAACGCCGTACGCAAGAAACTCTTATGATAACGAATCGAATCCAAGGGAGACATGATCGTATCGATCGGACCATCCCAACTAAACACACGCATATCGACAGGCTTCTCAAACTCCTCGCGCATATCGGCCTCAGCCATTCCACTCTTTTTCATCGCCCGATAGCGATCTGTCTGGTGCATCGCACGCATCAACATCGTGTCTACTTGACCGACACTTACGTCTCTTGAGAACGGAGCATAGCTACGTCCCTTCTTTTCCCGGAAGAAAGCCGGTTGAAGATCTTTACTCATATGTTCGCGGACAGCGTCTTCCGCATATTTCTGCATACGGGAATCGATGCTCGTATAGATTTTCAAGCCATCCGTATAAAGATTATAGTATTCTCCGTCGGCTTTTTTATTTTTGTTACACCATCCATATAATGGATTCGTTGCCCAAGATAATGAATCCTCACTGAATTTCTGAGATTGCCAAGAGGCGTAATCCTTACGCTCCGGTTTCTTCGCGGTCATTGTCAGACGAAGGTATTCACGGAAGTAAGGAGCCAAACCGTCTTTATGGTCCATACGGGTAAAATGTACGACCAAGGGTAAAGCCTTCAACGAATCACATTCCGCCTTGGTTATGTACCCGGCCTTTTCCATCTGCTCCAAAACCGTATTACGACGGCCGATGGTACGCTTGTTATGGCGAACCGGATTGAAATAAGAAGGGTTCTTGCACATGCCTACCAACGTGGCGGCTTCCTCGATCTTCAAGGTTTTAGGGGTCTTCCCGAAATACACACGAGATGCGGATTGGATTCCCACGGCATTGTACAAGAAGTCAAACTTATTCAGATACATATTTATAATCTCTTCCTTTGTGTAATAACGTTCCAATTGAACCGCGATCACCCATTCGATCGGTTTCTGGAAAAGACGTTCCATCATATTATCGGCACTCGGCGAGAATAATTGCTTCGCTAATTGCTGGGTAATGGTACTACCGCCACCACCGCTTTTTTGCATCAAGATACCCCGCTTCACGATGGCACGAAACAAACCCTGCGCATCGATACCGCTATGTTCGGCGAACCGGATATCCTCGGTAGCGATCAAGGCTTTCACCAAATCCGGCGAAAGATCCTCATAATTCACGTAAATACGATTGTCTTTGCTATGCGCATAGGCTCCCAACGCCTTTCCGTCCGAGGAGATAACTTGGGAAGCATATTTATCAATCGGGTTCTCCAATTGTTCCACCGGAGGCATATAACCAATTGAACCATTCGCTATCGCCATAAACACCATTACCACCGCCCCTAATATAGCGAGGTATACTATCCAACAAGAAATAAGGATACCTTTTGTAATCTTTGATGCCATCTTTTTATATTTCACGGTATGGATAAAAGACTCATCTTATCCACAACGACCTATTTAAGATCACAAAAATAGAGGAAAATACGATCTTATGCAAGTTGAGGCACATATTTCGCCAACAAATAACCACCAGCTAGTAACCAAACATATAAAATAGCGGCCAAAACAAAGGGCTTAGCGCCAGCTTTCTTAAATTTCTCGATACTAGTCTCCGTACCAAGAGCAGTCATGGCCATTGTCAGCATGAATGTATCTACCTGATTGATCCCATCTACAACCGCATGAGGAAGCAAGTCGAACGAATTGAAACCAATCACGGCCAAGAAACCAAACGCAAACCAAGGAATAGTGATCTTACCACGAGAAGGGGCAACGCCTCCGCCATTCCTCCCCCCGTTAACCACGGACTTCACGGCGGTTCGAGCCAACATGAAACTCATGACCACTAGCACAGGAGCTAACATCATCACACGAATCATTTTCACGATAATAGCCGCATCCGAAATTTCCTTTCCCATAGCGTTACCGGCTCCTACCACATGAGCTACCTCATGCAAGGTCGCACCCGTATAAAGTCCCATTTGCTCAGGGTCTAAATCAAGAATACCCGCACGGTACATCACCGGATAAATAAACATAGAAAGCGTACCGAAAATCACGACTGTCGATACGGCAACCGCCGTCTTATGAGCCTCGCACTTCACGACCGGTTCAGCGCCCAATACCGCGGCAGCCCCGCAAATAGCGCTACCCGTGGCGGTCAGTAAAGCAAGGTCTTTATCCATTTTCATCAATCGCCCCACCCAAACACCGATCAAGATGGTAAGCACCACGATCACCATATCGATCAGGATTGCCGGAAGGCCGATCGCAATCACGCTCTGGAAGGTCAGCTTAAACCCATATAGTACGATACCCGCACGAAGCACTTGCTTAGTACAAAACAGGATACCCGGAACCCACGTCTCCGGCAAATGGTTTCTCAGGCTGTTGGCGTACAACATACCTAAAATAATGCCGACAATCAGCGGACTGAATGACAATTGTTTAATAAACTGGAACTCCGCGATATAGAATGCGGAACAAGAGAAAAGAGCTATCAGCAAGACACCATGTAATACGTTACCTCGTTTTTCACTAAACATAATTATTGATTTATTTAGTACAACATATCATTATTTGATTTCGTTCGCGAAAGTACATATTTTCATCCGATCCCTTACTTCACAAGTTTTTATAGCGAATAACCTAAAGTTATTGCCAATGTTGACTGGCAAAACGCATGAAACTTTCTTCCATACCGCTGTTCTGTCCCTGCGGCTCCACAAAGGAGAAAGTCCGTTCGGCCTTAAAACCCTCAATATCTATCACTTTCAAACGTCCTGCCATCAGCTCACGTGTCACCGCCCGAATAGAAAGAATTCCCAAAGCATCGGAATTTTCCAAGAATAATTTGATACTCTCCGTACTACCTAGCTGCAATAATACGTTCAATTGCGACAGTTTGATCTGGTGTTTTGCCAAGGTCCCCTCCAAGACCTCAAGCGTACCGGAGCCGTTTTCACGAAGTACTACGGGCAAAGCACAAAGTTGTTCCAACGTCAGTTCGTCATAAGCAGCCAACTTAGACCCTACATGAGTGACAACCACTAACTCATCCTTCATAAATGGTATATAATGCATCGTATTTTGACGGGTAGTCCCTTCCACCAATCCTAACGTTATTTTTCCATCTCGCAAAGCCAACTCTATATCCCGGCTATTCCCATTCAATACAGATACATGTATATCCGGAAACATCTTAATGAATAAAGCAAGCACGGGCGGAAGAACATATTGGGATATTGTCGTACTGGCACCTAAATGTAAATCCCCCAGAAAATTATTTGTCAACAGATTCATCTCGAAATCCAATTGACGATACGAAGCCAATAAGGAATGGGTATGCGAAAACAACAACTCGCCCGCACGAGTTAAACGGATCTGGCTACCTGTTCGTTCAAAGAGAGGCGTCTTATACTGAACCTCCAACTCATGGATATGCTTGCTAATAGCGGGTTGGCTAATGAACAATTCCCGGGACGCTTTCGTGAAGCTTAAGTTACAAGCTACGCTATGAAATACTTTTAATCGAAAATCCATGATATTCTACCTTTTGCTGTTTTAATTTAACAAAGATAAAAAAAATACTATATATTTGTGGATTGAAACATAAATATATGAATGAATATGAAATATCTATATGTTTTATTGTTGACGTTGATCGTCAACGCATGCAGTGGTCAACGCAATCAAAAAACGGAGGAATCCAATGTAGCGCCCCCCACCTTTGAAATGGTCTCGGTCCCCACCTTAATCACGGACCCAGTGGAAAGGGCCGAATATTTAGTGAAACATTATTGGGATAAATTCGACTTCAAGGATACGACCTATATCCATGAACCTCAAGTGACCGAGCAGGCATTATCCAACTATATAGATTTGATGAACTATGTCTCGCCTGCGGCTATGTCTTCTTCCGTAAAAGCGATGATGAAACAAACAGAACAAGACAGTGCCATGTTTCAGTACTTTTCCGAGATGATGGAGAAATATCTATACGACCCGAACTCCCCCCTAAGGAATGAGGAAATGTATATAGCCGTATTGGAATATCTTACCGAATCCTCGTCATTAAGCGCTGTGGAAAAGATACGTCCCGCCCATTTGCTAGAGCTCGCATTAAAAAACAGAATCGGGACGCCTGCGACCGATTTCACGTACACATTAGCGAACGGAAAAACCGGGAAATTATACAATATAAAAGCGGATTATCTATTATTATTTTTCTATAATCCGGACTGTCATGCTTGTCAAGAAATAACCAGACAAATGGAATCGTCCTTCTTGATCAATGAATTTTCAAAAAGCAACAAACTAAAGATCTTAGCCGTTTATCCGGACGAGGATCTGGACGCATGGAAAGAGCATGTTTCCGTCATGCCTAAAGATTGGATCAACTCATACGACAAAAGTGTTTCGCTTAAAAACGACGAGATCTACGACTTAAAAGCGATACCCACATTATATCTATTAAACAAAGAGAAAAAAGTATTGTTGAAAGACGCTACTTTTCAACAGATCGAAAATTATTTATCACAAACAACTAACTAATTTAAAACATGAAAAAAATCTTATTGTCCTTGGCTTTCTTAGCAGGAGTGAGCCTAACGGTTTCCGCCCAATTCAAGATTGGCGGCAAGACCATTAATACGAAAAAAGTGATTAATGCCGCGACTGATGTAGCGCATGCCGCTACTCTATCCGACGAGGATGTAGCCAAAATGGCAAAAGAGTACATCCAATGGATGGACACTCATAACGAGGTAGCAGGTCCGGATACGGAAATGGGACAACGCTTGGAACGCTTGACCGCCAATGTAAAGAAAGTTTCCGGCCTAGACTTAAACTTTAAAGTATATAATGTAGTAGATGTAAACGCTTTCGCCTGTGGAGACGGAAGTGTACGCGTATGTGGCGGATTGATGAAAATCATGGACGATGACGAGGTATTCGCCGTTATCGGTCATGAGATCGGGCACGTCGTTCATTCCGACTCTAAAGACGCCATGAAAAACGCTTACTTGACCTCCGCCGCTAAAAACGCCGCCGGAGCCGTAAGTGGAACCGTATCCAAACTGACCGACTCTCAACTGGGAGACATGGCACAGGCCTTGGCCGGCGCTCAATATTCCCAGAAACAAGAGTATGAGGCGGACGAATTCGGTTTCCAGTTTTGTATAGATAACGGGCGAGATCCGTACGGAATGTCTAACTCATTAAATAAATTGTTACAACTAAGTGAGTCAGAAGCTAAATCGTCCAAGTTTATGCAGATGTTCTCAAGCCATCCCGAGACTCAAAAACGTGCCGATCGGGTAAAAGAGAAGGCCGATGAGTACGTGAAAAGCAAGCAATAACTGTTAACGGTCCTTTAGCAGGACGGACTATTATTAAAATAAAGCTAACGTATCAAGGATTTGCGCCACGAAATCATGCTGTACAACATAAAATACTATATATTTGCACCGTGTTTTTCATGGTATTAGATTTTAAGGTTAGCAATGAAGATTGGTCGTCCGTGACGGATGACCATTTTTTTGCTTTGATAATCAAAAAAACTTCTACCTTTGCGAAAGATCTATCTATTGAGAGTCATGAAACACACACATAAATATCTAGTTCTCGCAATACCCATATTTCTTGTTTCTTTGTTAGCCTTAGGTTGCCAAGAAAAAGAAGAAAAGAAAGTTGTGCTTATCCATTCTTTTGAGCAAAAGAAAGATACCTACCCGATTTTTAATGAAACGCTGAAACGAACATTCGATAAACCGGACTCCATTGAACGCTATTGTCGGATTCTCGAATCTTATGAACACAGACATCGAGCTCAGTAAGGCAGAACGGGAAAACTTTACCGAGTTAATCAATACGAACAGCGATCTGTTATTGAACCTTATCAATGATATCTTAGATCTTTCCCGTATCGAATCGGGCCGTATGTCATTCTCTTTCCAGCAATATTCTCTAAATGAATTAATAAGCACGATTTACCAGACTTTCCAAGTTTTAATGCCGGAGAACGTAGAACTTCGTATGCAGGTTGACACAAGTGATTACCAACTTTCTTAGCAACGCTATTAAATTCACGCAAAAGGGATATATATTGATTGGTTATGAATACCGAGAGGAAGAGCGGCATGTACATATTTTCGTAGAAGATACCGGCATTGGTATCCCGAAAGAAAAGCAAGACGCCGTTTTCAATCGTTTCACGAAACTGGATGAATTCGCCAAAGGTACCGGCTTGGGACTATCCATTTGCAAAGTGATAGCCGAACGTTTCGATGGGTATATCGCCGTAGAGTCCGAAATAGGAAAAGGAAGCCGTTTTTCCATTATCCTTCCCCTTAACCCCAAACACACTGAAAGTGATTAATCACATTTATTCGCGATAATCCCGAAAATAATATTACTTTTGCTTTTGTATACAATTTTAAATTTCAGATCTGTGAGTACAAGAATAAAATTAAGGGTTCAAGGATTAGCGAACAGCCAAATTCAATCCGGGGCCTATGCGTTAATTTTGGCAGAGGAAAATGGTCCACGGCGAATTCCAATCATCGTAGGAACCGCTGAAGCACAGTCTATAGCGATCGCTTTGGAGCATATCGTACCTCCTCGTCCATTAACACACGACTTATTCGCCACTTTTGCGCAAGCCTTCAACGTCATTCTTAAGGAAGTCTACATATACAAATTCGAAGATGGTGTGTTTTACTCAGAATTAGAGTTTAGCGACGGTGAGCGCTCGATAAAGCTGGACTCTCGTACTTCCGACGCGATTGCCATAGCGCTTCGCGTAAATTGCGACATCTTTACTTCCGAGGAGATTGTAAAGGAATGCGGTGTCGTACTGGAAGACACCCTGTCCATCCCCGCTGACGAACCGGAGGAGGATGACAATTTATTAGAATTAGAACCGGATGAGATTAAGGACGAAGCCCAGTTAAAGAAATGGTTAAGCCTATTGGATATCCAAGAAATAAACGAGCGATTGGAAGACGCTATAGCGGACGAAAATTACGAATACGCAAAAATGTATAAAGACGAGTTGCGCCGTCGAGAAGAAGAGGAGGACACAAACAAATGATTGGAGAACAAGGAGGATTCGGACTGGTCTCACTTTTAAGAGGTCTGCTTGGGATCATTACGATTTTAGGTATCGCCTATGCGATGAGTTATGACCGTAAACGGATCGATTGGAAATTAGTTGGTGGAGGTTTGTTCATGCAGATCGTATTCGCCTTGGCGGTTTTATATGTGCCGTTCGTCGGAAGCCTATTGGAAGGATGTGGCAAGATATTTGTTAAGTTGATGGACTTCACGGATGCCGGTCTTACTTTCTTATTAGGCCCGTATGCCTCTAAAGCGGCAGGATTCAGTTTCTTGCTTCATTCGCTACCGATTGTTATTTTCTTCTCCGCCTTGGTTTCCATGTTTTACTATTGGGGGATTATCCAGAAAGTAGTCGGTGCCTTTGCGTGGGTATTGCGTAAATTCATGAATATATCCGGCTCGGAGGGATTAGTGGCCGCCGGTAATATTTTTATGGGAATGACAGAATCTCCTGTGTTGATCAAGAATTACCTGCCGACGATGAATCGTTCGGAGATATTTTTGGTCATGGTATCCGGAATGGGTACGATCGCCGGTTCCGTAATGGGTACTTACATAGGTATGTTGGGAGGAACAGACCCGGCGGCGAAGGTTTTATTCGCCACTCACTTGCTCTCGGCTTCCGTAATGGCAGTACCGGGTTCAATCGTTTTAGCGAAAATGCTTTGTCCGCAGACGGAAGAAGCCACGGACCATGTAGCTATCTCCGGCAAGGAAAAAGAGAACTCGAATATTCTAGATGCCATCTCATCGGGTACGGTTACCGGCGTAAAGTTGATGACGAATATTGCCGCGATGTTATTGGTATTCATATCCCTTGTAGCGTTAGCGAATTATATTACGGAAGGTGTGATAGGGCGTTATACCGGACTGAACGACTGGATTGTAAAGATTACGGACGGTAAGGCGCAGGGCTTGACCTTCCAGTTTATACTGGGTGTAATCACCTCTCCTTTCATGTGGTTGATCGGGGTTCCCAGCCAAGACATCATGTTAGTTGGTTCTTTATTGGGACAAAAGACCATATTGAACGAATTTGTCGCCTATTTCCAATTGCAGCAATGGAAAGATGCCGGATTATTCATGTATGAGAAATCGATCTTGATGTCTACTTATATCCTTTGCGGATTCGCTAATATATCGTCTATCGGTATCTTATTAGGCGGATTGGGCGTATTAGCCCCGGAAAAACGAGGATTAATTTCACGTATCGGCGTACCGGCCATGATCGGCGGAGCCCTGGTCTCTGTGCTATCGGCTACTATAATTGGTATGATCCTTGGGTAATTGAGAATTGAGAATTGAAAATTAGATGGTCATGCAGATTTTTTATACACCAGATATAGCTATCAAGCCGGAATTACCGGAAGAAGAAGCAGGACATTGTATACGGGTACTTCGTCTAGGTGAAGGCGATGAGATAGTATTGACGGATGGGCAAGGCTCTTTTTATAAAGCGGCTATTAGCCGGGCGCATCCCAAACATTGTGAGGTGACCCTCTTAGAGAGTTGGAAACAACCCGATCTCTGGAACTTCAATCTCCATATAGCCATAGCTCCTACCAAAAACATGGACCGGATGGAGTGGTTCGTGGAGAAAGCGACGGAAATAGGGATCAATGCGATCACCTGTTTGAATTGTCGTTTCTCAGAGCGTAAAGAGATCAAGCCGATTCGATTGGAGAAGATATTGGTCAGTGCCATGAAGCAATCCCAGAAAGCGACTTTGCCGGCGTTAGAAGGAATGACAGATTTCAAGAAGTTTGTCGCCACTCCCTTTGACGGGCGTAAGTTTATCGCCCATTGCGAGGAAGGCGAGAAGCCACTATTAAAACATACGTATCAGCCGGGAGAGAATGCCTTAATCCTCATCGGACCGGAAGGTGATTTTAGCCCGGAAGAAATCAAGCTGGCTCAAGAGAATGGCTTCGAGCCGATCTCTTTAGGAGAGAGCCGGCTGCGTACGGAAACGGCTGCGCTAGTGGCTTGCCATACGATTCATGTGTTAAATCAATAGAATAATCCTATTTCCATTAAAAATACGTTAATCCTCATAAGGGTTATTAAGCAAATTGCTACATTTGTAATGATATTAACAAATCTAATCTAATAACAATTTAAGTAACATGAAAAAGTTGTTCAAATCATTCTTGATTCTTTCGGCCATAGCTATGGCTATCCCCTGTTTCGCTCAAACTCCGAATACATTGACTAAGAAGGAAAAAAAAGCTGGCTGGGAATTATTATTCAACGGAAAAGACTTCTCTGGATGGCGCCAATGTAACGGTACCGCTATGCCCGCAAACTGGGTTATAGAAGACAATGCCATGAAAGTATTTACCGGCGAAGGTAAGAAACCGGGACAAGGCGCTAATGGCGATATCCTTTACCAGAACAAGAAATTCAAAAACTTCGAGCTCTCGGTAGACTGGAAAGCGAGCAAGATGGGAAACTCCGGTATCTTCTATTATGTACGCGAAGTACCCGGCAAACCTATTTATTATGCGGCTCCCGAAGTACAGGTACTAGATAACGTAGACGCAACCGACAACAAATTAGCGAACCACCTAGCAGGTTCTCTATATGACATGCTTCCCGCAGATCCGAAAACAGTTAATCCTACCGGTGAGTGGAATACGATCGTAATCCGTGTAAAAGACGGAAAAGTAACACATACTCAAAATGGCAAAAAAGTAGTTGAGTACACTTTATGGAGCAAAGAATGGGATGATTTGGTAGCAAACAGTAAATTCAAGAACTTCCCGGGCTTTACCGAAGGTATTTCTAAAGAAGGTTATATAGGTCTGCAAGATCATGGTTATCCGATCTGGTTCCGTAATATCAAGATCCGTGAACTAAAATAGTTCTTCGAATCTATCGTATATAAATAAAAAGCCCGGGATTCAGATAAATCACCGGGCCTTTTTATATCTGTTTAATAAGTAAGCCTAATTACTCCCACTCAATTGTCGCATTCGGTTTCGGAGACATATCGTAGCATACACGATTCACGTTCTTCACCTCTTTCAAGATACGATCCGTAATCTTCATCAAGATAGGCCAATCAACCGGTTCGATCGTAGCGGTCATGGCATCTACCGTATTGACGGCACGGATAATCACGGGCCATTCGAAAGAACGGGCGTTATCACGTACGCCAACCGACTTAAAGTCGGGTACTACCGTAAAGTATTGCCATACCTTTTTATCCAATCCGGCGTTCTTGAACTCCTCCCGTAAGATCGCATCCGACTCACGTACCGCTTCCAGTCTATCACGAGTGATAGCGCCCAAGCAACGTACGCCCAAACCCGGTCCGGGGAACGGCTGGCGATAAACCATGTCATAAGGCAAACCTAACTCTACGCCACAAGCACGAACCTCGTCCTTGAATAATTGACGCAAAGGCTCAACCAACTCAAATTGCAAATCTTCCGGCAGACCGCCTACGTTATGATGGGATTTCACCATCTTAGCCGTCTTCGTTCCACTCTCCACGATATCCGGATAGATCGTTCCTTGAGCCAAGAAATCGATTCCATCTAATTTGCGAGCTTCTTCCTCAAATACACGGATAAACTCACCACCGATAATCTTACGCTTTTGCTCCGGATCTTCCACGTCAGCTAGCTTATTCAAGAAACGATCGGTAGCGTCTACATACACCAAATTGGCATTCAACTGGTTCTTGAAGACCTCAACGACATCCTCGGACTCGCCCTTACGCATCAAACCATGATTCACATGCACGCAAACCAATTTATCGCCGATCGCTTTCAAAAGTAAAGCGGCTACTACAGAGCTATCGACACCTCCAGACAAGGCCAGCAGAACTTTCTTATCCCCTACCTGACGCTTTACCAATTCAATCTGGTCATTGACAAAATTCGTCATATTCCAGTTTGCCTCAGCCTTGCAAGTATCGAACACGAAAGACTTGACAGCGCCCTTGATCGCCTCGACATCATCCGTAAACTCCGGCAATTTAACCTCGCACAACGCCTTATCGTGACCTGCGGCCATTACAGGAGTGCCCATCTCGTAAATACCCGGATTCACGTCGATAGCTACACCGTCGATAACATTGTTTGGGCCACCATTGATAATGATACCTTTCACGTTTGGCAAGGCTTTTAATTCCTCAACCGTGATGTCATGCGGATAAATCTCACTATAAACGCCTAACGCACGAATAGCACGAGCCAACACCGTATTCTCATGACTACCTAAATCCAAGATAACAATCATATCTTGCTTCATGTGACTTTTAAATTTTATTGATTTTACACTTTGTTATACCTAAGACAAATGTCACTCCCACTCGATGGTTGCAGGCGGCTTCGAGCTGATGTCGTACACGACTCTATTTACGCCTTTCACCTTATTGATAATCTCGTTGGAAACTTTGGCGAGGAACTCGTACGGAAGCTGCGCCCAATCGGCGGTCATAGCGTCCGTAGAAGTTACCGCACGTAAAGCTACCGTATTCTCATAGGTACGCTCATCGCCCATTACACCTACGGATTGAATCGGAAGTAAGATTACCCCAGCTTGCCAAATCTTATCGTAAAGTCCCCACTCACGCATCAATGACATATAGATATCGTCAGCGTCTTGCAGGATACGTACCTTTTCCGGCGTGATATCACCCAAGATACGGATACCCAATCCCGGTCCCGGGAACGGATGGCGCTTGATCAAATGCGGTTGCATACCCAACTCCATACCGACACGGCGAACCTCATCCTTGAAAAGAAGACGAAGCGGCTCGACGAGTTTCAAGTTCATCGTATCCGGAAGTCCGCCCACATTATGATGGCTCTTGATAACCGTACCTGTGATAGAAAGCGACTCGATCACATCCGGATAAATCGTACCTTGCCCCAGCCACTTGATATCTTTCAGCTTATGCGCCTCCTCATCGAAGACATCGATAAATCCTTTGCCGATGATCTTACGTTTCTTCTCCGGTTCCGTAACGCCCGCTAGTTCTTTATAGAACTTATCTTTCGCGTTTACGCCGATCACGTTCAATCCTAAATGCTCATAATCCCTCATTACGTTCTCGAACTCATTCTTGCGCAGCAAACCATGATCCACGAAAATGCAAGTCAAGTTCTTACCGATCGCCTTATTCAGCAATACGGCCGTAACAGATGAATCCACACCGCCGGAAAGAGCCAAGATCACCTTGTCATCTCCCAATTGCTCCTTCAACTCAGCTACGGTAGATTCGATAAAGGAAGCCGGTGTCCAATCCTTGGCGCATCCGCAAATATTCAAGAAGTTATCCAGCAACTTCGTACCGTCTGTCGAATGGAATACTTCCGGATGAAACTGAACGCCCCACGTTTGCTCACCTTCCACATGGTAAGCGGCAGCCCTCACGTCGTCCGTGCTGGCGATCACCTTGAAATTATCCGGCAATACGGTAATCGTATCCCCATGAGACATCCATATCTGTGAACCCACATGGATCCCTTTCAGTAATTCATCCTCACCATCAATGTGCGACAAATTAGCACGTCCATACTCACGTGAATTAGCCGGTTCCACATTACCTCCGGATGTATAAGCTAGAAACTGCGCTCCATAACAAATACCTAAGACGGGATACTTCCCCCGTATCTCGGTCAAATCAGCCTTAAAGGCATTCTCGTCGTATACGGAATAAGGACTTCCGGAAAGGATCACACCTTTCACGTCGGTAGCGTCATGCGGGAATTTGTTATAAGGAACGATCTCACAATACATATTCAACTCTCTGACCCTACGGCCGATAAGCTGGGTTGTTTGCGAGCCGAAATCAAGAATAATAAGTTTCTCGTGCATGCAATTATGATTATTTAATTGAGTGGCGCAAAGGTAGTAATAAATTCGGGAAGCATAAACACACTGGGCAAATATTCTTCCTTATCACGATACTTTTAAAAGATCTTCCCTTGTCCTATTACGCCTTTCCTCCTGAGACATTCATTATCCACCATCCGTTGCACAATCGTCCACCAACTGTTACATGATCATGCAACGGATGGTGGACGATCATGCAACAGCTATTAGAAGATGAATACCTCAAGAGGAAAACCACAAATCCCCCTAAGGATCCGGCCAAGGGAAGCCGAGAAAACAGCGAACCGTCCGATAACCCGACGAGGGTTCCGGACGGACAAAACAAAAAAAGCCTCGAAGCGTTCATTACAAACAACTTCGAGGCTTTCCTCCGAGGTTCCTGGCGGATTTTAAACTACCAAGTTAATCTCTTTATTTCCAGTCAATTAGAACACTTGCAATTCCGCTACTATAAAACAATTGTAAAACAAATATTCTGTTTAAATCGTTTATTAATAGTCATAAAAATGTAGGAGTAAACTCAATACCCAAAGCACGAGCAATACGAAAGAAACTCGAAATCTGTATATCTGTCTCTCCTTTTTCCACACGAGCAATATAACTTCTTGCTGTGCCAACCTTTTCGGCTAACTCTTGCTGGGTTATCCTTAGTTCTTTCCGGCGGTCACGCAATATCTCGCCATAATACCACGCTATTGACTTCTCATGGAAAGCAGTACGAGAGTCAGTACCCACCTCTCCATATTTATTGTCCAGTAACTCACCCGCTGTATGCAACTTAGCTAACTTATGTTCATCTAACTTTCTCATAACTCAAAGTCTTTTAATATCCGTTCTGCGATCTTTATTTGCTTACTATAGTCTTTTGTGGATTTCTTCAGAAAACCATTCAAGAGTAGTATCTTCTTTGAAAGAATGATGTTCTCATTATCAACAGCAAAAAGAATCGTTCTATATTCATTCGTATTAACAGAAACCCTCATTTCATACAAGTCCGTATGCTCCAAATGTTTCACGAACTTCGTACTAAGTACATACTCTGTTTTGATAATATCCATAGTATGTTCAAACTTAGCTTTTACTTTATCTTGCAACATACCGTAGAACTCTGCAAACTCATCTGAGAAATACAGTTCACGTATATCATTATCCTTTTTATCTGTTGCTTTCATGATGCAAATGTAACTAATCAGATACAATTAAGCAAATATAACATAGACTCTTTAAAGCATTTAACACAAATCGCTTCAGGTTCTTATACTTACCCTTTAGAAATCAAGGATAGGAATATTATACTTATCCCAAAAGGCTGTGAGCTTTTGAAGTTCTTCCTGTACTTCCATTTTTTGGATGCCGTAATAATAGGTAGAATACCCATTTATGCTGTTTGAATAATAAAGTCCACAAATATTTTCCATAACATCGGTGTAATTAATAACACTCGGATTCAGATATAAAGGAGTTTGTCCCTTTAATCTAACTTATCATAATATTTTATGCAACTCGGTAAGCCTTAGGTACGAAATTCTCCAAATGAACAATTTACGGCTACCCCCCGATAACCCGGCGAGAGTTACGGACGGACAAAACAAAAAAAGCCTCGAAGCGTTCATTACAAACAACTTCGAGGCTTTCCTATGAGGTTCCTGGCGGATTTTAAACCACCAAGATAATTCATTTATTTCCAATTAATTAGAACTTCTTTAGCCTTGCTACTGTAAAACAATTGTAAAACAAATATTCTGTTTAAATCGTTTATTAATAGTCACAAAGATAAACTGATAATTTTGATTTGCAAAGAAAAAATGGAAAGATTTACTCCATTTCTTTATTAAGCCATGATAGACAAGTACTTTTGCAAAGCAGCTATCTCCGCTTCAACAACCAACTTTTGAAAGTCTTCCGGCAAATCTTCTGTATGCGATTTCTCTAACGCCATGTAATAGCTTACCTTTGCATCATTGCTACCTTTCAGGGTAATAATAACGTAGCCATTACGAAGAAGGTATAGATTCATTAACAAACGAGAGGTACGCCCATTGCCATCTATGAACGGATGAATCCGCACCAATTCATCATGCAGATAGGCGGCAATAAGAACAGGATGTATCTTTTCTTCTTCCATTTGCTTAAACCGAATCATAAAGTCCTCCATTTGCTTCTCTATGAGATACGGTTGCGGTGGCATATGTGTGCTACCTGAAATCATAACAGGAACAGTACGATACCTTCCGGCATTCTCCCGGTCTATTCCGTGAAGAATAAGAGCGTGTATCTCCTTAATGGTACGTTCGCTTATCTCAATGTCTTGCTTGGCAATATCCTTTATATAGTTGATAGCTTCTGTATGATTGATAGCTTCTAAGTGTTCACGCATGGACTTCCCCGAAATAGTAACACCTTCGTTTACTACAAGGGCTGTTTCCTGCAAAGTGAGTGTATTGCCTTCTATACGATTACTCTCGTAAGTATATTCAATATCCAAAGCATCCTGAATTTTTTTCAGGGCTTCTTCGGGTAATGGACGCAAAGTTGATAGTTGCTCTTGGAGAACATCCACTTCTTTCAGTAGTTCTTTTATTGCTTCACTCATGGTCACTCTATTTCTTTAATTCGTTCTACTTGCTTATTCAGGAAGTAATCGGCATACGGAGAATAATCCCCTGTTTCATAGAAAGCAATTAATCCTTTTCTGTAGTTCAGTATATCGGCATCTTTTGAAGAATACACAGGGATAATATCAGCATTCATCAACGCAATGCTTTCAACCATTCGAGAGGTACGCTTATTCCCATCAATGAAGGGTTGAAGTTTGGCAATGTTACAATGAAGGTAAACGGCTCGCTCCAATGGATTGGCATATTGCTCTTGCTGGTAAAGTATTTCATTCAACTTTGCCCGAATGTCATGCAAATCTTTTGGTGGTATATACTCTGTACCACTAATACGAACAGCTCTTGTTCTTAAATAGCCTGATTCTTCATCGGAAACCAAACCCGTAGAAATGGATTGATGTACCCTGAATAGCGTCCGTTCATCTATTACTTCCTGATTCTTACCTTTATTAATATACTCCACTTCGGATATGAATGTATTATATAGGTTTTTCAGCATTTTGGCATCTTCATACTTCTTTTCGGAAGTAATGCCATCTTTGAGCAATGCTTCTGTTTCTACATAGGTATAAGTGTTACCTTCAATCTTACCTGAATAGTAACACCACACCACAGCCAAATCCTTTATTTCATTGGAGCGCAAATCCGATAGCTTTGCCAAAGGATGATTCAATATGAATTGCGCTTTCTCCTGCTGTTCTTTATTAAATATCTGTTCCATAACTTATGGTCAAATCTTATTATTCCCTATAATACTCTTACCTTCATAATACTTAACCCTACTCTTTAGTTCATCAATATCTTTCTTTATTGAATCCGTGATAGGAATATTATGCTTATCCAAAAAAGACATGAGCTTCTGTAGTTCTTCCTGCACTTCCATCTTTCGGATGCCATAGTAGTAAGTAGATGTAAAGTCGAACTCGTCTTTTGTCATCAATATTCTTGCAACATCTTTAGATGTAGTTTTATCAGTAACTTCAATCTCTGATTCTAATAAAGAAGAAATGTATTTTAAATCTGACGCATCAGGACTATACTGTTTTTTTAGTACATCAAAGTACGAATTAAACTTTTGTTCTTTAGCATCCCATTCGAGTTTTACCATCGCAAAGCCATGAATTGAATAGGCTATTACTTTTTTAATGAGCCCTTCCAGTTCTTCCTTGTTAATAGAAATACAATTAGAAGTATTGGCAGAATAGTTATCAAAGAAATAAGCGGGTTCTACATTAAAATATTGAGCCATAGTCAAAAGCGTATCTATCTTGGTAGAGTTTGCTTTGATGATTTTATGCAAACTTTGCTCTGTCATGCCTAACTCAATAGCAGCCTGCTTCATTGTTACGTTTTTCTTTTCGCACAACTCTTTTATTCTTTCAAGATGAACCATACTATTTGTATTTAAAGGTTAAATACTAAACATTTAGTTTAGCTTTAAACATATTCTTTCTATATTTGCAGCCACAAATATAAGAAATAAAATTTAGTTCTTATAATATTAATAGATTTTCTAACGAAAAACAGAAGAAATGGAAACAGTGATTGTAACTACAGAATCCGCTATCGAAAAGATAATGGAGAGAGTGTTGGATAAGAAGTTGCCAAGACCTCCTGAATCGGATGTCGAAAAGACTTATAGTATTAACCAAGTAGCCAGAATGATGGGACGCTCGCACAAAAAGATTTCAGATCTTGTGGCAGCAGGCGTACTAAAAGCTACTGCCGATAACCGAGTTTTTGAGAGTTCTATTAAAGAGTACAACAACAAGTAAAGCCAAATGCTAAACAAAAAGTTGAACTAAAATTTCTTTTTCATCCACCACCTGAAAGAGTAAGGTAGCGTTTCCGCAAGGAGCGCTACCCAACAAAAGAACTGAAATGACAATATCCAAAGAAATAAATACCTGTATATCAGAGCAGCAAGAGATAGGTTTCCCTATATCTGTTTTTCCTGCGCCAATAAGGGAAATCATTAGCGAAACCAGATCAAGCCTGAACTACCCGACTGACTTCATAGCTTCTGCTATCTGTTTTACCCTATCCGTAGGTATAGGCAACAACTTTGTAGCGAAAGTTAAGGAAGGCTGGGACGAGCGTGCTATATTGTATATGGCAATTATCGGACGTTCGGGCGTGAATAAAAGCCATCCGCTTAGCTTTGCCATGCAACCCTTCTTTGAATTGGATATAAAATCATCCGTAAAATATCAGAAAGAACGAAAGGAGTACGAAAAGCTACTCTTTGCCAGTAAAAAAGCAAAAGAAGATAAAGAACTGAAAGATCAGGTAACAGAACCCACCTTGAAGAAGTTCATTGTGTCGGATATTACCCCCGAACGGCTTATCACCATCCATCAAGATAATAAAAGAGGAATCTGTTTGTATGTAGACGAACTCATGTCGTGGCTCAAAAATTTCAATCGCTATAATAGCGGTTCAGAAGAACAGTTTTGGCTATCCGTATTTAGTGGCAAACCTATTATATTGGATAGGCAGGGAAATAAGAGTTCTGCTTTTATCAGGCACTCTTTCATTTCAGTGATTGGTACTATACAAAAGGGACTACTCAAAGAATTAGCTAAAGGAGAACGGAGTGAGAACGGTTTTATTGACCGCATATTGTTCGTATTCCCGCCTAATCTTAAAAAGGAGTATTGGAATGAGCTTGAACTTCCTATACACATTGCGCCACTTTGGGATTCTATTGTAAGAAAATTGACTGACATTCAATCCGTAAGCGATGAGAATGGCGAACTTGTACCAACAAAGCTCCCTTTTAGCCAGAAAGCTCGTAAGTTGCTCTATTGTTGGCAGCACAAGAATACAGACTTATGCAATAGTGAAATGGATGAAGTATTAGTAGGTGTATATAGCAAACTGGATATATACATTATTCGTTTCAGCCTGATACTACAACTCTCCCGATGGGCTTGTGGTGAATCAAGCAAAGAGGAAATAGACTGTACAAGCGTGGAAGGTGCAATATCAATCGCTGAATATTTCCGCACAACTGCCCAAAGAGTACAGGATATTACCAACTCTTCTGCCTCTTTAGAGCAGTTGCCAAAAGATCGGATTTTGCTTTACAATGCTTTGCCCGCAGAGTTTACCACCAGCGAAGGCATTGCGATTGCTCTAAAGCAAAATATTTCAGTGGATTCATTCAAGCGATTCTTGGCAGACAAGAAAGGGAAGCTATTTGAGAATATCAAACATGGCTCATACAAGAAAATAATATAGTAGAGCCCGCATTTCCCACACTTTTCACATTTTGAGGATTTTGTCACTGATTATCAATCGTGTAAACATGCGTATAGAGTGAACTCGCCACACTTTATGCCGCAATAAATATGTATTGGCGAAAAAACAAAGAATGATATGAATATCGAAGAAACTAAGAATATAAGATTAGCAGACTATCTGCAAAGTTTAGGCTACCAACCTATAAAACAGCAAGGTAATAACCTGTGGTACAATTCACCGTTGCGAGCTGAGAAAGAGCCTTCCTTTAAGGTGAACCTCGACCGTAACCTATGGTATGATTTTGGTATGGGTAAGGGTGGCAATATTATTGCATTGGCGCAGGAGCTTTACCAAAGCAATGATATACCCTACCTATTGAACCGCATCACAGAGCAAAGTCCCTCTGTCTGCCCTGTGTCTTTTTCTTTTGGTCAGCAATCATTGCAATCATCAAGTGCGCCCCACGTTGAAATCGTACCGCTTTCTTCTCCTGCCTTATTCGCATACTTGCAGGAGAGAGGGATAAATACGGAGCTTGCCAAAAGAGAATGCAAGGAGCTTCGGTCTTTTCGTGATGGCAAACCTTACTTTGCTATTGCTTTCCCGAATGCTTCGGGTGGTTATGAGGTTCGCAATAAGTACTTCAAAGGTTGCACTGCCCCGAAAGACATCACCCATATACGCCAGCAGGGAGAACCGAAAGAAACCTGTTTTGTGTTTGAGGGCTTTATGGACTATCTTTCCTTTCTCACCATCCGCAAGCAAAGAAGCCCGGAATATCCCGACCTAAATGCACAGGATTATCTCATCTTAAACTCAACATCCAATCTTTCTAAAGCCCTGTGTCCGTTGGGAGATTATGAACGAATCCATTGCTTTCTCGATAATGACGATGCGGGAAGAAAAGCCGTTGAAGTTATCCAAAGCGAATATGGTTTACGTGTCCGTGATTCTTCCCATCTGTATAGCGCACACAAGGATTTAAACGACTACTTATGTGGCAAACGGTTAGCGCAGTCGGTAGACTTGACACAGCCATCCAAGCAGACACAGGTAGTTAAGAATACCAATAAGCAGGAGCAACAACCACCCAAGAAGAAAGGCAGAGGTTTCAGGATGTAGCCGACCGCACGCAGCCCGGAGGTATTTAGTCAGAAATACCATAGCTCATTATGGCGTTTTCTTCACGCAACCGCTTCGCTCCTTTGCTAAAAACACCAGAATGAGCCAACGGGGCGCTTCCCCTTTGGAAACCCCGTGAGCCATGCGGCATGCCGGCAAGCGGAATTGTCTAACCAAACAGATAAAGTAATGGGATATATAAGCCTACAATTCAATAAAGCCAAAGGTACATCCGACAGCCGGATGTCCGACCATATCGAGCGCAAATTGATACCTCACAATGCCGATCCCACACGCACGCATCTTAATCGGGAACTGATAGAATTACCCGATGGCGTGAAAGACCGGAACGAAGCAATAAGCAAGCGCATCAAATCAGCAGGTATCAAACGAAAGATTACTCCCGACCAAGTACGGGCAATCCGTGTCATGCTTTCGGGAACACACGAGGATATGATGAAGATACAGGAGAGCGGACGCATTGACGAATGGTGCAATGATAATCTGCAATGGCTGTACAAGAACTTCGGACGGGAGAACACCGTTTCCGCAGTCCTGCACATGGATGAACTAACACCCCATATCCATGCCACCATTGTGCCGATAGTAACAGGGGAGCGTAGGAAGGCAAAGAAAGAACAGGCAGATGGCAAACGGAAGTATCGTAAGAAAACCGATACCATCCGTTTATGTGCCGATGATGTCTTGAACCGTGATACAATGATAGCCTTCCATGACAGCTACGCTAAACTTATGGGAAAATACGGTTTGCAACGTGGAGTGCCCGGTTCGGAAGCGCGTCATATTTCCACAGCCCAATACTATCGTAATATGCAACGAGAGAAAGAAGGACTTCATAATGATGTACAAGAACTTCAAAACCAAAAACAGGAGGTACAAGAACAGTTGGCGCAGACGAAAAGAGAAATACAAACTGATAAGCTAAAAGGAGCAGTAACCCATGCCGCCACTAATATAGTAGAAAGTGTTGGTTCTCTTTTCGGCAGCAATAAAGTTAAGGTATTGGAGCTGGAAAACCGACAGCTATATAATGAAGTAGCCGCCCGTGATGAAAGTATTGAGAAACAGCAAACCAATATTCAGCGTATGCAGGAACAACACCGAACAGAATTGTTAAAAATACAATCCGAACATACTAAAGAAGTATCACGTCTAAATCGTATCATTCAAAAGGCTTGTGCATGGGTTCCGCTATTAAGAGAGTTGTTCCGTATGGAAAAGTTTTGCCGATTGCTTGGTTTTACTCCCGAACAAACAGCAATTCTGATAACAGGCACTCCATTGGAGTATAGTGGAAAGCTACGTTCGCAAGAACATGGGCGAGATTTTATAGCAGACCGTGTCGTTGCTCAAATTGGGACAGAACCAACTGATAAGAGCAAATTGTTTTTGAGCATCAATCGTATCAATGTAAGTGACTGGTTTAAGGAACAATTTGACAGACTTACCCAACCTATACAGGTAAAACAGGAGCAAAATAAAAGTAGAGGTATAAGGTTCTAATAGTTTTATTTTATTGAATTTCAGAAAAAAAGCCAAGTTATTACGCCATCAAACTTGGCTTTTTGTATTTTTGCATTTCATGATTACAGACAATCTTTTGAAACACTAAAATTACAGGAAAATGATATTGGCAAATAATATAGAAAAGGCGAATGAATGTGACTCACAAGCATTGTTATCTCTACAGAAAGCTGCTTTTATGGAAGTAGCCAAGCAGATGAACAACTATAACATTCCACCTCTACTACAAGATATTCAGGATATTCGCAATGATTTTGACATCTGTATCATCCTAAAATACGTTTCCGATAATCAAATAGTTGGTTCTATCAGAGGGAATATTTATGACGATCACATTTGTCATGTAGGAAAACTGATAGTACACCCGGACTTTCAAAATAGAGGAATAGGTAAGGCGCTAATGTGTGAAATAGAAAAGTATTTCCCTGCTTGCCAGAAGTTTACCCTCTTTACAGGAGAAGAAACGCCAAATACATTACACCTCTACACTAAAGTCGGTTATCATGTTGTCTACAAGAAAGAAATAGATGGAATCAATTTAATCCACATGGAGAAAGAAAATAATGGGAAAACTAAGCCCATGCAAGAAATAAAAATATACCCGATAATAACTAATAAAAAGCAATACTTAGAGTTGCTTTTGCTCGCCGATGAACAAGAGTCAATGATAGATCGCTACCTGGAACGAGGTGATATGTTTATCCTTGAAGATAATGGAGTGAAGGCTGTTTGCGTTGTTACTGACGAGGGAAATAGAATATGTGAACTGAAAAACATAGCCGTAGCCCCTGCTTCACAACGGCAAGGTTATGGAAAGAAGTTAATAAACTACTTGATAAACTATTATTCAGGAAAATACACCCAAATGATTGTTGGTACTGGAGATGTTCCAAGCGCAATTGGATTCTATCAGAACTGTGGCTTTGGATACTCTCACCGTATTGAGAATTTCTTCATTGATAACTATGACCATTTAATGATTGAAGAAGGCGTTTTACTTAAAGATATGGTTTATTTAAAACAGAATATAACAGAGGAATTTACAATCAGAACAGCTCAGCAATCAGATGTTATAGAACTGAGAGACTTATATAAGAATACTGTGCTTGAAGTAAATAGCCGTGATTATTCACAGGAAGAAGTAGAAGACTGGGCATCATGCGGAGATGATCTTTCCAACATAGGGAAGATGATAGAAAGTCACTATTTTATTGTGGCTGTAAATCAACTTTCGCAGATCGTTGGCTTTTCATCCATTACACCACAAGGTTATTTACATTCTATGTTTATTCACAAAGATTTTCAGGGCAAAGGCATTGCCACTCTACTTTTAAAAGAAATAGAGCGATATTCAATTGCAGAAGGGATTAAACGGATTACATCAGAAGTGAGTATAACAGCCCGTCCTTTCTTTGAGAAGCACGGCTATACAGTAGAAGCAGAACAAAAGCGCAGGGCTAACCAACTTTGTTTAACGAACTTTTGGATGGCAAAAAGTTTGGTTAATTTCAAGCCCTATAATGGTCGTATTCCTGCTTGTGGAGTATTCTGTGGTGGTTGTCCTACATATATGAGAGAGAATAGTCCATGCAAAGGAGCTGAATTAAATTGTTCTCGCTGTGCAAAATGCAAAACATTTCATTTGTGTTGTTTAGAGAAAGGAATCACACATTGCTTCCAATGTTGTAGTTTTCCATGTACCAAATTCAAGGCTTTCACCAAACGTTGGTTAAAGCATGGACAAGATTTTATTGAGAATCAGCTACTTTTAAAACAAGTTGGCGAAGATGAATTTTTAAGAATATACAATAAGAAAATATAATATGAATATCAGGGAATTAGATAACGAAGAATACGACAAGGCGATACTATTATCACTTGCTGTATTTACTAAATGTGGAACAACGGACTTTACCACCAACGGATTAGAGACATTCAAGAAGTTCATCTATAACACGGAATTAATGAATGAACTTACGATATTTGGTGCTTTTGATAGCAATGAGCTTATTGGTATCATTGGGACTAAACTCAACGGTACACATATTTCTCTGTTTTTTATAAATCCAGACTACCACCACAAGGGTATAGGCAGAAAATTATTCAATCGTGCTTATGCCGATCAAATAGTAGAGAAAATAACAGTAAATTCTTCATCTTATGCCGTGGGATTCTATGAAAGTTTAGGTTTCTCTAAAACAGCCGAAGAACAAGAAACGGATGGGCTTAGATACACTCCCATGATTAAGATGCAGAATCAACTGTAATATAAGATAATAAAGCTATAATACAGTGCTGGCGAGAAAAATAAAAAAACGCAACTATATACTTTATTGTACCAACGATTGTGTATAATGACTGGTTGGACTTTAATGTGCCAATCTGCGACTTAGCAGATTGGCACATCAAAATTTACACCAATCGTTATTACATCTATTATTCTCATTACAAATAATATAATTATATAGTATTTATTGGCTTTACACCAATACAATGTCTCTTGATTTAGCTGAGAAAACACAAAGTATGCCACAATGTCTGCCAAACTGACAGATGTTGTGGCATTAAAGATTATTCGTATTAATTGGCACTGTTTTTGAAAGTTTTTATCAGTGTCATCGGCATTCCGTTTTGCTTAAAATTCATTTTCGGGATATAACGGCAGTTTACACCTATCTTTCTGAAATCAAGATGGCGGAGTTCCTTCCGTTGAAAAGGGAAATTCACATGTTTAACTAAGGAAAATGTTATTATGGGTATCAAAACAGGTCCAAAAAGAATTGCTATTTCCACAGGAAAGCCTGACCGTCGTCAAAGAGACAACAAACAGACTCCAGGAAATACACCATCTTTGAAACCCCATATTCATAAGAAGGGGGATTAAACTCCAAATAAAAACGGATGCCTTTGTCTGACATCCGTGGAGTAAAATGTTAATGTTCATCCTCATCGTGTAGCAGCACGATTTTGAGGTCTATCAAAGCTTCTGTCATTTTGACATTATGACGGTGGCTTTTTTACAATGGTGCAAATGTAACGCATCAAGATGAAATAAGTTGTGTTACTCTGAAAAAAAATAAGATTTATTGTTATTACAATTATACCATTCTACAACATTTGGTTTCAACCAATCTTCGAGTAAACTTAATAACCAACTTAGTGTACATTGTTACCATTCAAATATTCAACACATTAACAAGAATAATGCGGAAAGTGTGGAAAATGCATTCCTATCACACCACCCACTTATCTCGCATCTCATTCACAATATCCTCATCATGCAAGTGCGTATAAATATCCTTGATGTCGTTACCTTCTGCGTGTCCCATTATTCGTTCTGCTATCCCATCACGAATACCTTTCTTTGCAGCAATAGTTCGGAAACTATGCCGTGCCCGGTGAAAGGTCATTGTCTTATCAATCTTCAAATCTGCCATTATATCTTTTAAATAGCGGTTAGTAGGTTGATTGGATATAGGCAAGAAAATCTTTTGGCACGGTTCACCGTTCCCAAGCAGAGCCACCACTACGGGCGATACAATGGGGATTTTATAAGTCACGTTGGTTTTGGTGCGCTCATTACATAATATCAGGTACGTTTCGCCTGTATCAACCGTTATCGGCTTGATGTCCGAATAGGTTAGTACGGAGAACTCAGCAAAGGATAGGCTGGTATAGCAGCTAAACAGAAACTCTCTTAGTACCTCCTGTTTTCCTTTGCTGTATTCTTTCTTATCATACACCGTTTGTAGCCTTTTAAGTTCTTCCTCCGTAAGCACATCAGTGTTTTGAGCCTTGATATTCTTTTTAATTTCAAACTTCTCATAGGGATTCTTTGCCAGTTTCTCCTTATCGACAGCGATACCAATCAGGAATTTCAGGTTAGAGTGCTTCTTGTAGACAGTAGAAAGAATATTGCCAACTTCCAGTTCGTGATTGTGGAACTGCTGGATAAAGTCCAAAGTAATCTCGCCAAAAGAAAGAGTAGGTTTCCACTCCTTCATGGTATTGATTAGTTTGTAATAATTGGAAATCGTTCCGGCTGCACGAGATTGTTTTAGCTGCTCTATCTCATTCTCTATGAAAACATAGAAATCCGTATTGCCGTGATGCTTATCTTTCAGGCGTTCCAAGAATTGGGGTATAGGCAACGGAGTAAAGAAATTCTCCATTACTATCGTATCTGCCTTCTGATATACTTCACTGATGGCTTTGTTGTAGTAGTAACAACGAGGTTCGGAACCACGAACGGTATTCGACACCTTATTCCAATGCTTAGGGTAGACTACTATGTTCATACTGATAAGAGTAGAACGACGGTAAGCAGTGTAGCGCAGACAAACCATTTGTTTGCCTTCTTTGGTTGCGTAATCTTTGCGCAACTCAATCTTAATCGTAGCTTTCATTACAATTCTTCGCTGTTTTACTGTAAAACAATTGTAAAACAAAAGCTGAAAACTATGAAATTTCTTCTTCCAGTCCTTCCACCACAGAGGACATAAGTAGTTGAAAAACAAAAGGATTAGAAATTTTCATTCTAATCCTTTCTTGCTTTTGGAGGTTCCTGGCGGATTCGAACCGCCGTACATGGTTTTGCAGACCACTGACTAAGCCACTCATCCAAGGAACCGAAATAAAGTCGTGAAAAATAATTTTCAATTATAAGAGGTTCCTGGCGGATTCGAACCGCCGTACACGGTTTTGCAGACCGCTGACTAAGCCACTCATCCAAGGAACCATAATTTCAATACAAAACAACTACTTTCGTTTTGCGAGTGCAAAGAAAGATAATAATATTGGAATTACCAAACTTTTCCTTTCTTTTTTATTTTTCCCTCCGAATATTATAGAAGTAGAGAAAATGAGCTTACCTTTGCCTATCAAATAGATAAATAACGAAAAAATGACTTATACAGAAACTGTAATACCGGGCGTATGGATCATTGAGCCAAAGGTATTGAAAGATGCGCGCGGATACTTTATGGAAGCTTTTAAGCAAGCGGAATTCGAGGAGCATATCGGAAAAATCCAGTTCGTGCAAGACAACGAATCTTGCTCCTCTAAAGGCGTATTACGAGGATTACACTATCAGCTAGCGCCCTATTCTCAATCTAAATTAGTCAGGGTGATCAAAGGACGGGTATTGGATGTAGCCGTAGATGTACGTGAAGGCTCGCCCACATTCGGCAAATATGTAGCTGTAGAGTTATCGGACGAGAATAAACGCCAGTTATTCATTCCACAGGGATTCGCCCACGGATTCCATGTATTAAGTGACGAGGCTATCTTTACCTATAAAGTAGATAATCCATATACTCCGACACATGAACGGGGAATCCGCTATGACGATCCCACGGTCCATGTAGATTGGAGCATCACAGATCCGGAATCGATCAACCTATCCGAGAAAGACACCAAGGCTCCATCGCTGAAAGACGCTGAGCTTAATTTCAAATACTAAACACTGTACAGATATGAAAACTTACCTAGTTACCGGTGCCGCCGGTTTTATCGGTGCCAATTTTATCAAACATATGCTGGCGAAATATGACGATATCAAGATCGTTGTCCTAGACTTGCTGACTTACGCAGGTAATTTAGGCACCATCGCCGAGGATATCGATGGAGTACGTTGCGAGTTCGTGAAAGGCGATATTTGCGACCGTGCCTTGGCCAACCAGCTATTCGAGAAATACAACTTCGATTATGTCGTGAACTTCGCCGCTGAAAGTCATGTAGACCGAAGCATCGAAAATCCCCAGCTATTCCTGCAAACCAACATCCTTGGTACACAAAACCTATTGGACGCCGCACGAAAAGCATGGGTTACCGGTAAGGCCGAGACAGGTTATCCGGTATGGCGTGAAGGTGTACGTTTCCATCAAGTCTCTACCGATGAGGTCTATGGAAGCCTAGGCGCCGAAGGTTATTTCCACGAGACCACGCCTTTAGATCCCCGGAGCCCGTACAGCGCCTCCAAAACAAGCGCGGACTTATTCGTAAAGGCTTATCACGAGACGTATAAGATGCCGGTATCTATTACCCGTTGTTCCAACAACTACGGACCTTACCATTTCCCGGAAAAATTGATTCCCTTAATCATAAAGAACATATTGGAAGGTAAATCCCTACCTGTATATGGTGACGGCACAAACGTACGCGACTGGTTATATGTAGAGGATCATTGCAAGGCGATCGACGCCGTAATCCACCACGGGCGTGTGGGAGAGGTTTACAACGTAGGCGGTCATAACGAGAAGCAGAACATCGAGATCGTGAAACTCACGATCCGGACGATCCATCAACTAATGACCGAACAACCGGAATATCGCCAAGTATTAAAGAAAAAAGAGATCGGTGCCGATGGACAAATCTCTATCGACTGGATCAACGACAGCTTGATTACATTCGTGAAAGACCGTCTGGGCCATGATCAACGATACGCCATCGACCCGACGAAGATCACCAACGAATTAGGCTGGACACCAGAGACCTGCTTCGAGGTCGGTATCGTAAAAACCATCCGTTGGTATCTTGAGAACCAAAAATGGGTAGAGGATATCACCGGTGGAGATTACATGAAATATTACGAGCAAATGTATGGATCACGTTGATTCCTCAACGTGACCGTGTGTATGTGGATGAATCTCAGAGAGGCTGTTTCCTAATTCGGGAGCGGCCTCTCTTATTTGTTTCCGGATCGTCTCGCGTATCTCCTCACGCACATTCCTGCGGGTACTATCCAGTTCCGCTTGCTTGGCAGGTTTCAAGAAATCTTTATATTTACATTTCACTATCTTGAACTTGAAATCATCCAGATTCCCTTTTATATCGATACCCAACTTAAACGGTACCGGCGATTTTAAAACCGAGAGATGGTAATCGAACGTCATATCCAAATTATGCGTTCCTCCTACGGCTACTTTATACCGGTCCATCTCCACCAAGAATGGGAATACCTCGATCTTGTTATCATGGATCGCTAAATCTACCGCTATACTATCGATCATATTCCGTTTTTTATTCTTGAACATCAGCGTCTTCGATATCTCGGTAAATGTCTCACCATCCAGCAACACCATATTCTTTCCGCTCAGGTAGCAAGAGGCATTTACAGACGGCAGCAACACGGACATCGTAGAATCCGCCTTGCAAGTAGCCGTCATCTGGCAATCTACCATGCCTTCGAACGAACGAAGCATAGGGACCAATGTGTCGATATCCGGGAATAGACTGATTAACCGTTCCACTAAAATATCATCTAAAGACAACTCAAATCCCATCGTAGCCTCTTGATCCGTCTTAGTCGTATAAACCATCGTCAAATCTCCGGAGCCGATATTCGAACTCATACATAAATCGCTCAGATTGATACTTTGATCCCGGATTACAACCTCACCTTTCACATCCTCCAACTTCAGATCCTTAAAATCTATTTTTTTAGCATTTGTATGAAGCGTCAGATCCAAGAATTTCGGAACGACAAATAGTTGAGAGATCGAATCCGTAGCGACACTATCCACGGTATTCGCTAATAGATGATCCGTCTCCAGTACGGAGATACTGTCTTCCGAGAAGGCCCTAACCGAGTTGGATGCCAATTGATCAGAAAACTGCAAACCTTTACCTATAGCTAGCATCAACTGGTTACAATCGATCAGATCGGATTCCAACTCGAAATTCGCTTTCAGCTTTCCTCCCCGTAGCATGGCCCGCCGGATGCCGCTAAGCTCTCCGCTCAAAGTAAGATCGCTCTTTCCTAAATGCAGGCGGGCACCACTCAACGTCATATTGTTAGTATTGAAATTCACGCTTGTCTCATCAATATACATCGGAATGGGGAATAAGCGGCTAAAGCCCCTCAATTGCTTAAACCTCACTTGTCCCCGAGCCTCCCATTGGCGTAAGACACTGTTTGAGGAAGCGACCGAATCCACTTGCGACCGCTGTCTATTCGCCCTTCGGGTGGTCTGCGTGCGCCTGCGCAAGGTATCACCGGCGGCAATACGGCGTTCACGTTGTTGACGGATCGCTTGCCGATAAGGTAATGCTTCCAAAGAGAACTGGCTTTCCGTCAGAACCATACCCGTCCGTAAAGGGATAAGAATATATTTTAAGGTGTCCACCGAGATCGTAGCTCCCGCCATAGGGATCCGTTTATCTGTAGAAGAAGCCTTGATGCCCCCTTTCAACACGGTCTTACCGGCCACCATCCAGGTAGAATCCGGCAACTTGGTGCGCAAATGATCAAATTCCAACCCTGCAGTCATAGGGATAACAGCCGTTGTATCAATAACCGGCGTCGTATTGGCTACCATCTTCAATCCACCGATATTCGTACTGATCTCATCCTTATACTTTATATTCAAGGTATCCACCGATAGATTAGCGCTCAACAATCCTTTCGCATTCAGATATTTACTTTCATTTTCCGTAGATCCTACAAACAGATTCGCCCCAGCGATATACATATCCACGCCTAACGGCTTACTAAACGCCTTGAAGCGATCAACCGTCAAATTGCCGGATGATTTGACCTTGGCGAAGCGGCTATTCACGATATCATCCACCTTAAACACCGTAGATAAATCAGCCATCACGGTACCCTCCAGCAGCAGTGTGTCGGGATTCAAGAACTCTTTAGCCAAACGGGTAAAATCGACCTGCCCTTTCATCTCCGCCCGAATCGCGGGATTCCTCCAGATATCCCTAACCTCGCCACTCATGGTCAGCGAGGTATTCAACCCGATCAATGTCAGCTCCTCCAAAGAGACATACGAAGAATCCGGGTAAGCGCCATTCAAATGTAAATCCACGTCCATGCGCAAGGTATCGATCCCCTGTTCAATACCTTTTACATGATAAGAACCATCCTCTATCTTGCAGCATAAGTTCACGGTCGGAACGATACTATCCCCTAATTCTCCACGGATATCCCCTTCCAAAATAATACGTCCCTCAGCAAGTGTTTTATCCCGATCCTTAAAATATTCATCCGGAATAAAATGTAAGAGATCATTCATATCGGAAACCTTCAACCCGAAAGTCATATCGATCCGTGACGGATTATCCTCGGTAGCCGGCACCATAAAGCCATCCGCCGTAAAAGGCAGGTTATTCACCAGCAACTCCGCGTCCCTCAACCCAATCCGGTGAAGTCCGTCAGCCAACAACAAACGTCCCTTGAAGCGTAACGCTAACTTATTCGCCAAAGAATAAGACGGGCTACGGAATACGATCGAGGAAGAACCGGTCTCCACATCCAACTTATTTCCTCGTTGGGTCAAAAGGCCGTCTATATGTAAAAAGAAACCATCGATCGCCGTATATAAATCCTGCTGCCGGTCATCATAGACAAAATGCCCATTCGTAATATGCACTTGCTGCAAATCTATTTTAGGCAATGGAGATGACGATGATTCATCTACCGAATCCATCTCACTTTGATAAATCTCCCAATTCGCCTTTCCCTCCTCATTCACATAACCATAAAAACGGATACTATCCATGATAACCCGAGGAATCGTCACTTTCCCGCTAAACAGATAATCCGTAGGGTTAAATACGACGATCGCTTTTTTGAAAGACAACAAGGAATCCGAAGGAATCATCAAATCCCCCTGATAGCCTATAGAATCCTCAGCCAGATGTGAGATCAAACGCCCATTCGTCAACTTCACTCCCAGATAAGGATACGTCTCAAAATAAGTCAACTCCACCCGCTCACATTCCAAGTGCGCCTCTATGAATTCGTTTGTTTTTTCTACGACCAGCGGTGTCAGCTTCTCCGGAGGTAAGACCGCCCATTTCAGTATACCAACCCCGATCAAGGGAAGTATGAAAAAGATCCCGACCAACACAGACACAACAACCAGCAATATCTTTCTTATTCGTACCATACTCATTCCTTCATCTTATCACAAACAACACTAATTAAATTGTATGAGCAAAAATACGAAATACTATCCCAAAGACAACGCTTATCTCATAAAAAAAGGCCCCCCGCAATGAGAGACCTTCTTTTTACATCTTATTTATTTTTCTACAATTTATTTATCCAGAACCTCGTATTTAGAATGCTGGCTCTTGAACTCGGGAACAATCTCCTTCATCCGCTTCACGATCTGCATATCCCCCTCCACGGCACAAGCACGTACCAAGGCATCAATCCGCAGATTGGCGTCAGCATAGTCATACGCACGGACTTGGGCGATCTTGATCTTCGGATGAAAAGTAGGCTTGGAGGTCTCATCCTCATTGAGTACCTCCTCATACAACTTCTCCCCGTCTCGCAATCCCGTGAACCGGATCTCGATTCCCTTCACCCCGCTCAGACGGATCATACGCTCAGCCAGATCCACAATCCGTACAGGTTTACCCATATCGAACACGAAGATCTCACCCCCATTACCCATCGTACCGGCCTCTAGGACTAGCTTACAAGCCTCCGGTATCAGCATGAAGAAACGAATGATATCCTTGTGCGTCACCGTAACAGGACCGCCCCGCTTGATCTGCTCCTTGAATAACGGGATCACGGAACCGTTCGATCCCAGCACATTGCCGAAACGAGTCGTCACGAATTGCGTACGCCCCCTCACCTTCCCATCCTTGATAGCCTGATCCAAGCTCTGCACGTAGATCTCGCAAATACGTTTCGAGCAGCCCATCACGTTCGTGGGATTCACCGCCTTGTCAGTCGATACCATCACGAACTTCCTCGTGCCATACTTCACCGCCAAGTCAGCGATCACCCGGGTACCGTCCACGTTGTTGCGGACACTCTCCTCCGGGTTATCCTCCATCATAGGTACATGCTTGTAGGCCGCGGCATGAAACACGTAATCCGGGCGATGCTCCTCGAACAATTCCTCCATGCGTTCACGTACACAAATATCGCTCACAACCGTATAGGATTCTATATTCGACCACTGACGAGCCA
>OGXP01000198.1_pt1 | contig 74400 bp, 60 predicted proteins | sample 1576351 | NCBI WGS metagenome assembly OGXP01 (sample SAMEA3541517, study PRJEB24748) | human gut metagenome | biome: human gut; feature: human-associated habitat; material: faeces | place: China | collected 2012
CGGCTGATCCTTCTGAGGCTCTCCCCCCTATCCTCCGTTCCCTTTCGAAACGCGCGCTTTACAGAAGGCTGCAGATCATGAGCCAGGGTCAAAATCATGGCCAGCCTGTATTTAAGCGGCACCTTCCCCTCTGACAGCAGGGAAAACATCAGCGTTCTTGTTTTCAGAAGGCTGGACAGAAATGGTTCTTCCTCCCCTGTTTCCAGAACGTACTCATGAAGCTTAAGACCATTTCTTCGTCTTAACAGAATCCCCGCGGCTTCCGGGCAGGACAGGGACAGAGACCATTCACGTCTGCTCCCATAGTCTTCCGCGTGGCGGGGATAGCTGCGGCAGGTACGGCACAGATATTTCTCTCCCAGATCCCTGTGAATCCGGCACAGGCCGTCCTCCAGGAAAGGGCAGCCTGTCTCTTTCATCCGAATCTTTTTTCTCAGGAAATCAATCCCCCCGCCAAAGTCAAAGCCGGCTCTCTTAAGAGATCTGTACCTTCGCATAGCCTCCTGATTGACCGGAATATCCCAGCCCCTGCAGCAGGTTTCCGGGCAGGCGGGGCCAATGCAGCGAAATTCCTTATAGTATTCCGGAACTGCGGCTGTCTTTCTAAGCTTTCTTTTTTCTGTCTCCTGATCCCTTTTCCAGTGTTTCAAAGCTTCCTTCCTTTCTGCTCCGCCTCTTTTCGGCAGGCTCACAGCTGCCGCCTTTCCTGCTCTGCGCCTTTGCCCCGTCTGCTTCCCGCACTGCAAACACGCTTTCTGTTCCGTCCTTCTGTTCTGTATCCAGGCGGCACGTTCCGCCCTTTTTCAGGCTTCCGAACAGAAGGCGGTCCACCAGCAGAGGTTTGATCTCCCTGTCTATCACCCGTCCTAATTCCCTGGCTCCGTACTCTCTGCTCACTCCTTTTTCAGCCAGCAGATCCAGAGCCTTTCTGGTGTAGGAAAACTCCACCTGCCGGCTGGCTAAAAGCGCTCCAAGCTCCAGAAGCTTCTTTCCCGCTACCGCCCTGGCAGTCTTCTTTCCAATGCTGTGGAACACGACAATTTTATTCAGACGGTTTCTGAACTCCGGCTGGAACACCCGCTTCACCTCGTCGAGAACCGCCTCGTCTCCATTTCGCGTCTCTTCCTCAGGGCTCCCCGAAAATCCAAGGCCCGGCTTTGCCATCCTGCCGGCTCCGGCGTTGGAAGTCATAATGAGAATCACATTTCTGAAATCAGCCTTTCTGCCCTGATTGTCGGTAAGAGTCGCGTAATCCATCACCTGGAGAAGAATGTTGTAAATATCAGGATGGGCCTTCTCTATCTCGTCCAGCAGGAGGACAGCGTGGGGGGTCTTCCTGACTGCCTCGGTAAGCAGACCTCCTTCTTCATAGCCCACATAGCCGGCCGGAGCGCCGATCAGCTTGGCCACAGCGTGTTTTTCTTCGTACTCGCTCATGTCAAAGCGGAGCAGACTGATCCCCAGCTCCTTCGCAAGAGTTCTGGCAATTTCCGTCTTTCCCACGCCGGTAGGCCCGACGAAAAGGAAGCTGGCCAGGGGTTTTCCAGGATCCAGAAGCCCGGCCCTGGAAAACTTGATGGCATTGGCCACCTCCTTCACCGCCTCCTCCTGTCCGAACACCTGGGAGGCCAGGCGTTTTTCCAGCAAGGCCAGTTTTCTCGTTTCACTGCTCTCCACCGTCTGTCTGGGAATCCGGCAGATTTTTGCAAGAATTTCGTCCACCACATCCTTTCCCACCGTCTGCCGCTTTTGTGCCAGAGGATGAAGCTTTCTGTACGCCCCCGCCTCGTCCATCAGATCAATGGCCTTATCCGGCAGAAAGCGTTCGTTGATATATTTGGCGCTCATGTGAACCATGTATTCTATCACACCATTCTGGTAAGACACTCCGTGGTACTCCTCATAGCGCGTTTTAAGCCCCAAAAGAATCTCTGCCGCCTCATCCTCCCCCGGCTCCGCTATCTCCACATTCTGGAAACGGCGGGCCAGGCTCCGGCTCTTCTCAAAATACCGTTTGTATTCTTCGTGGGTGGTGGCTCCGATAAAGCGGATTTTTCCAGAAGCCAGATAAGGCTTTAAAAGATTGGAGGCGTCAAGACTTCCCTCCCCCACCGCCCCGGCTCCCACAATGTTGTGGATCTCGTCCAGATAGACAATGGGCTTCTCCTCCTGTGAAAGCCCTGAAAGCACCGACTTCAGCCTTTTTTCAAAGTCTCCCCTGTACTGGGTGCCCGCCAGCATTCCTCCCAGATCCAGAGCATAGATTTTCGCTCCCTTTAAAGGCTCCGGAACCTTTCCCTCCGACAGCAGTCTGGCGAGACCATAAACCACGGCTGTCTTTCCCACGCCCGGTTCTCCGATATGAAGAGGATTGTTTTTCTCCTTCCGGCAGAGGATCTGCATGGTTCTCTTCAGCTCCTTTTCCCGTCCAATCAGAGGATTTGCCTGGGAAATCTCCTCGTTCAGGCAGACTGCAAAGCGTTTCCAGCGGCCTTTTCCTCTCCTGTTCTCAGGCCCTTCTGCATCCGCCTCATCCTCTAAGTCCTCTGCATCCTCCGCCTCATCCAGCTTCTCTGCTTCTTCCTTTCCTCCCGGCCCTGTCTCCTCAGCCGAATACAGCCAGGCGGCAGACGGTTCGTCCCCGCCGTCCTTCTCCTCCGCCTCAATCAAGGCCAGAAGAAATTCTCCCTTTTCAATTCCCTGCTCTGTCAGGTAATAGAGGGCGAAGCTCTCCTTCAGGCTGAAATAGGAGGAGACCAGATGGCTTAAAGCCACTTCTTTTCTGCCGCTGCTTCTGGCCGCCCACTCGGCTGTAAGCAGAAGCTCGTTTAAATCGGCAGACGGTTCCGGCTCCGCCCCCTCTTTCCGCTTTTCCTCAGACAGAACGGGAAGCCCGTTCACATAGTCCTCCAGCTGCTCTGCCAGCCTTCCGATCTCTCCCTGGCAGTTCTCAAAGGCCTCCTGGAAAGCCGGCTCTGCCGCTATATGGAGAAGCAGAAGCTCCGGGGTCACGTATTCCAGATGAAGCCGCTCTGCTTCCTCCACCATTCCCCGAAACGCCCGCCCTGTTTCCTCGCTGATGTCCATCTCCTGTCTCTCCTCTCTTTCTCCTCAATGGTTGTCCGCCGTGTTCTCCCAGTACCGAATCCGGCCCTTTCTCATCCGCCTGGCTGCCGTCAGGCCTCCTCTACGGTCAGGCGGAAGGGAAATCCCTCTGCCCTGGCCTGCCTTTCAGCCTCCTCTGCCTTCGTTCTGGCAATGTCGTAGGAGTACGTTCCCACCACCGCCTTCTGATTCTTGTGAACAGCCATCATCAGAGCCGCAGCTTCCTCTCTTCCCTTGTTAAAAATAGTTATCAGAATCTCCACCACAAATTCCATGGTAGTGAAATCGTCGTTGTGCATCACCACATGGTAAAGGCTGGGCTTCTTAATTCTGCTTTTTGTATGTTCTCTCGCATTTGTCTGAGCCGACATGGCGTCTCCTCCTCTCAAAACAATCCTTCTCTGAAGGTTTCAGTATACCATTGAGGGGGCGGGGTGTGCAAGAGCAGAGTTACCTGCAGTCCGCCATCTCCATCAGCGCCTCGATAGCTGTCAGATAGGCCTCTGTCTCCACATACTCGTTGGGCTGGTGGGCCAGGTTGGGCTTTCCCGGGCCGAAGAGGAGGATCTTCTGCTCCAGATCATGCTCTGCCAGGATGGAGGCGTCTGTGAAGAAGTTAATTCCGATGCTCTCCTGGTTCAGCCCTCTTTCTCCTAAAATTTCTTTGAGCCGGCGCACCTTCTCATGCTCTTCCTCTATCTCAATGGCCCTCCGGCTGTTTTCCACTGTAAATGTACAGTCAAACATCTGGTTTTCTGTCTTCAGCCTGTCTGCCGCCTCCTTCGCCCGCTCTAACACCATGGCTGTGTCAAGGCCTGGAACCATACGGATATCCATCACCGCCTCGCAGCCGTCTGCCGTCATGTTGAAGGCTCCGCCGCCGCCAATCCAGTTAATCTGAGCCGTAGACCGTCCTAAAAACGGATGAGAGAACTGCTCTACATAGGCCTTAATTTCCTCCGCTGTCTTAAACAGCCCGTGGATGGCGTTGGCTCCCTTCTCCGGATAAGCGCCGTGGCAGGTTTTTCCCTTCACAGACAGGCGCAGCCACAGGCATCCCTTCTGGGCGGCCCCCGGCCTGAGATCCGTCGGCTCCCCGATCAGCATAAATCTGGAAGCCGCCATCTGGCTTTCCTCCACAATCCGTCTGGCTCCCAGACCTCCCTTCTCCTCGTCGCAGGTTCCCATAAACTGAATGGTATGCTTCGGCTTTCCGGGCAGATGAGCCAGGGCGAAGGCCATGGCCGCCAGGCCGCTCTTCATGTCGGAAGCTCCTCTGGCAAAGAGCTTCTCTTCCCGCTCTTCCACCTTCCACGGCTCTGTCTCCCACTTATCCAGGTCTCCGTAAGGCACTGTGTCCAGATGCCCGTTCCAGATTTCTGTCTCCCCGCTTTCCCCTGGAATCAGGGCAATTACATTGGCATGGGTTTCGTCAATCCGATCCACCCGGCTCTCGATTCCATAGGATTTAAAATACTGATCCAGATACTCCGCTACCGCTCCCTCGTCGTCCTTTCCGTTGACAGAAGGGATCTCCAAAATATCCTTTAACAGTTTTACCGCATCTTCAGCCGCTGTTTTTTCCATTTTTCCGGTTTTTTCCATTTGTTCTGCCTTTCTCGTCTTTTGCAACTATTGTAACTAGCGTCAGTGTGCAAGGGACAACACGCCTTTGTACACTGACACTATATTTATGAAACGACAAAGACGGCCTCCGCTCATGCCGCGCCGTATTTTACCTGCGCCGGCAGAAACGTCAGCCGTCTCTTCTGCTTACCGCTTTCTTTCCTGCTGTGCAGGTTATCTTGCTTTCATGCCCTCAACCTGGGCGAGAGCCGGGATGGACGGAGCCGCTCCCAGGCCTGACACTGTGATCGATGCAGCTTTGGCCGCCAGATCCATGGCCTCCCCTACCGAAAGTCCCCGGATCAGCCCTGCCACGAAGTAACCGGTAAAGGTATCTCCGGCCGCAGTGGTGTCCACTGTCTCAGTCCTGTAAATGGGCTGCTCTGTCAACACGCCATGATCCAGGCACACAGAACCGTTCTCTCCCAGAGTCAGCACGATTATGGCCTCTGGAAAGGCCTCGGAAAGCCTTCTGCACAGCTCATTTCCTTTTGCTGCGGCCTCCCTGCGCTCCGCCTCCGGAAGCTTCAAAATCTGGCACGCCTCCACCTCGTTGAGAATAAAAATATCTACAAAGGAAAGGGGAAGCTCTGCAATTTTCTCATCCATGGGAGATGGGTTCAGCACAATCCTGAGTCCCTTTTTGTTCGCCTGCTCCATAATATAGGGAAGCTCGTTGATCTCATTCTGCAGAACCAGAAAATCTCCTTCTGAAAACTGGTCAAGCGTCTCGTCCACCTGGGCTTTCTCAATGCTCTGGTTAGCTCCTCCGTAGAGAATAATACAGTTGTCGCCCTTGCTGTCTCTCTGGATAATCGCATTTCCGGTGCGGACAGAGGAAAGGCGTCTGACGTATTCGGTGCGGACACCTGCGTCCCTTAAAATATCCGTCAGGAAATCTCCGTCCTGTCCGATTGCTCCCGCATGATAAACCTCTGCCCCTGCTCTTCCCAGAGCTACCGACTGATTGAGGCCCTTTCCGCCGCTGAAGATATTCAGGCTTCTGGAGGAGATGGTCTCCCCCTTCTGCACGAAATGATCCAGGCTGTATACATAGTCAATATTTAATGATCCAAAGTTTAATACTTTCATAGTTTCAACCACCTTGCCGTTTTTTTCGGGACAGACTCGGCCTGCGCTGACAGCTTACTCCTCTCTCATCAGCCATTTTGCCAGATTCTGGAAGAGAACGTCATATCCCTTCCACTCGCAGAACTCCGGCGGCGCCCAGTGAGGAGCACAGTCTGTTGTAAACGCTGCGGAGCGTCCTTTTCCATACTCGCCCAGAGCGATAAACGGATCGCCGCATACTTCAGCTACCTCAACCGCCTCAGGCTTTAAGACGGTCTTATTGTATCCCAGAACTCTCGGCCACTCCGGATCCAGACCTGCTAAAACCGGATGCTCCTTAACCGTTACAGGACGCACGCCCTCGCAGTGCTCCATTCTGTCGTCTGTCGGAAGCACCTGAACCGGAAGCACCTCCTGAACAGCTGTATCCTGCCATTTGCCCTTGCCGTCCACGCCGGAGAAGGTCATGTAGCCGCCTACCATGAGGAGAGCGCCGCCGTCCAGCACATAGTCTCTTAACAGATTGCAGCGGTTCGGCATAATCTCGCTTCTTGTGAACGTAGCGGTGGGAAGGAGAAGTGTGTTTGCGCCGATATCGGACAGGATGATCAGATCATACTGCTTTAACTCCTCCATGGTAAATGGAAACTCCTCCATAGCCAGATGGTTGGGAAGGAAGGTAAATTCATATCCGCCCTTCTCCATGGCCGCCTTTAAATACTTCTCTCCTGTCTCGTAGACAGAGGTGTAGAAGGTGTCGAAGCCCTTCACATGTGTGGTATAGCTCATCCAGGACTCGCCTGCAAGTAATACTTTCTTTGCCATCTTTTTTATTCCTCCTGTTTGTCAAATATGTTTTTAACGTTTTTTTCTATATGGTTTTTCTATATAGTTTTTTCTATCCGGTTTTCCTACGCGTTTTTTCCGCCGCTGCAGAAACTTAAAATCAGCTCTGCGTAAATAAGAATCGACTCCAGGTAAGCGTCAATGCTCACCCACTCGTCAATGCCGTGGCACTGTGCCAGGTTGCCGGGGCCGAACTGAATGGTAGGACAGCCGGCGATGTTTCTCCACAGTCTGGAATCGCAGCCTGCCGGAGATCCTACCACCTTGACTGCCTTTCCCTTAGCCGCCTGGTAGGCCTTTTTAAAGCTGTCTACAAACGGATGCTCCTCTTCCATCTCAAAGCCGCCGCCCGCCTGGTAAATCGTCACCTTCGGCGGATGAGCCTCCAGCCACGGATCGGATAAGGACACTCTCCTTACCACGTCCTCAAACTCAGCCACCACCTGATCGTAGCTCATCTGAATGGGCAGATAGTGGACGCAGGCGGAGAAAGAACACTCTCCCGCCACGGTGGAACCGGCTGTTCCGCCGGAAATCACGCCTACGTTCAAGTTGGGAGACGGAAGAAGGGGATGCTTGTAGGTGAGAAGCCACTCGTGCTCCTTCTCGTTTAATGCCTGCATCACCTTGACGGCCTTCTCGATAGCGCTGACACCGTTTCGCTTGCCGCCGGAATGGCAGGCCTTTCCTTCAAATTCTACCTTGAAGAATACAAAGCCCATATGAGCCAGGATCAGCTCGTCGCTGGTTCCCTCGCACACCACTACACCATCAGCCTTCTGGCCGCTCATAATGGCCTGCATGGATCCGTTTCCGCCGCCTTCCTCGTCGCACACCGAGGTAATCATTACGTCCCCTGGAAGCTTCTCAAGGCCCGCGTCCTTTAACAGCTGCACTGCCATGACAGAGGCCATCAGCCCCCCCTTCATGTCTGCCGTGCCGCGTCCGTACATCTTTCCGTCTCTGATTTCCGGTTTGAAGGGATGGCTGGTCCACTCCTCTGTCTCATCTGCCGGCATCACGTCGATGTGACTGTTGAACATCAGGCTTCTGCCTTCGTCATTTCCCTTGAATCTGGCGTACACATTGTAGCGGTCTGTCTGGTTATGTCCCAGATTTCCCTCCTGGTACAGTTCCTTGCACCGCACAATGTCCTCCTCCTTCATGGGATCCACAGTCGTCTCGGCTCCCATCTCCTCGAACAGGCGGATCATATAATCCTGCCCCTCTTTTTCCAGACCGCCGTCAATGCCGTGGCCCAGATCGTGAGTATCAATAGCAACCAGATTTTTAAGCTGTTCAATATATTTGTCTCTGTTTTCAGCCAGAACTTCTTTTAAATCTCTCATGCTTCTCCCTCACTGTACCTTAATCGTACATTCTAAGAACTTCCTCAACCATATCCCAGAACTTGTCTGCATCAATGCCAATACCCACGTCTGCATTTGGCTCCAGCTTCTGGTATCCGAAGAAATCACAGTTGGTTCTGCCATAGGACTGGACGCTTCTGATGTCAATCTCAGCGTGCATTGGCTTTGTCTCAACCACAGACGGATCAATCAGCCAGGCAATAGTAATCGGATCGTGGAGAGGACCTCCCTCCCATCCGAATACCTCCTTCTGACTCTTGCAGAAGTGGCGCATCAGATCTACAAACAGCTTCGAAGCCTTGTTTCCAATTTTGTCCATCCTATCCACAATAGATGGATAGCAGAGAGCCTTTCTGGTTACATCCAGACCAATCATAGTAATGGGGCGTCCTGCTGTAAAGCACACATAAGCGGCATCTGCATCTGCAATAATGTTAAATTCAGCAGCCGGGGTAACATTTCCGTTTGTGTAGGCGCCTCCCATGAGAACAATTCTCTTAATCTTCGGCACAATTCTCGGCTCCATCCGGATTGCCATGCCAAGGTTAGTCATAGGGCCTGTGGTTACCATGGTAATGTCCCCGTCGGACTCCATCAGCGTCCTGATAATAAAGGAAACGGCGTGCTCCTTCTCCAGCTCCTTTGTCAGCGGCTCAAATACAGGGCCGTCAAGACCTGTCTCACCATGAATATCTCCGGCTGTCATCTTCTGGCGGATCATAGGCTGTCCGCAGCCTGCATATACCGACACGTCAAGTCCCAGGCACTGCACTACGTTCAGCGCGTTGATCTGCGTTTTTTCAAGGGTCTGGTTTCCGGCTACTACTGTCACACCTAAAAGCTCGATTTTAGGACTTTTTCCAGCCAGCATAATGGCCACCGCGTCGTCATGTCCCGGATCACAGTCCAGGATAATCTTCTCTCGTTCCATGTGTCTGCTCCTCCTGTTTCTCTGTGAATAGATTTTTTCCTGTTCCTTTTATGCCTGCTTTCCCATAAGGGAAGACTCTCTCTTCTTAGCAGCTCCCATCTTAAGGGCCATGGATACAGCCAGCACGGCTACCGTTACAATATACGGCATCATCAGTACGAACTGAGCCGGGAAGCCGTAAGCCTGAAGTCTGGCTCCGATGGAATCAGAGAAGCCAAAGAGCAGGCATCCGATGGCTGTGAGCACCGGATTGGCGCCGCCGAAGTACATCGCTGCAACTCCCATGAAGCCTCGGTTATTGGTCATATTCTCTACGAACTGGGTGCTGTATCCTAAAGACAGGTGAGCGCCTGCCAGACCTCCAATGAGACCGGAAATCAGCATTGCCTGATACTTCACTGCGTTTACATGAATTCCTGCCGTCTGGGCAGCCATCGGGAACTGGCCTACTGCCCTGAGTCTCAGCCCCCATACAGTCTTATAGAACAGGAACTGCAGTAAAATAATGAAAATAATTACAAACCACTCGGTAAAACACCAGTCATTTAACAGTTCTCCTAAAACCGGCACATTTTCCAGGAAGGCAAAATGCACACGTGGAATCGGGATAATATCCGGATTAGAGAAAGTTCCGTTTGTCTTAAATAAAACCTGCATCAAAAACTTGGTAATGGCAATGGCCAGCAGGTTGATACCCATACCAATGGCGCAGATTTCAGAATTGTACTTAATGTGGCCCAGAGCCATAATCATAGCGATAATCGCTCCGCCTACCATAGCTGCAATGACTCCGGCAAGCCAGCTGCCTGTGAAAAAGCTTACTGCCACAGCGGTGAAAGCTCCCACCAGCATAATTCCCTCTGTACCGATATTTAAGATATTGGCCTGCTGAGTGATGGCCGCACAAAGGGCAGCGTAAATGATAGGAGTCGACGCGCGGAACGTGGCGTAAATTAACGACACATTAAAGATCTTTCCAAGATTTTCAAAAAGTTCCATTATTTATTTCCCCCTTCCCTATCATTGCCTTTTGGGGCTTCATCGTTGATGCCTGTGGCTTCTGTCTTAGCAGCCATTTCCTTCTTCTGGGCAGCCAGAGCCTTTCTCCTTCCGTTAAACTGGAACAGAAGCTCCATGGTTGCTACAATAATGAAGATAGCAGAAATGGTATCTACAATTGATTTCGGAACGCCGGTAGACTGCTGCATCGCCATAGCTCCTGCCTTTAATACAGCTAAGAAGAAAGCCATAAACGGTGTAAAAATCATGTTGGACTTTACAATCAGGGCCGCTAACATGCCGTTGGTTCCCAGATCCTTTGCAAAGTTGTCCAGATAGTATCCATGCACGCCCAGTACCTCGATACATCCGGCGATTCCGCCTAACATACCGGAAAGCAGCATGGCGTTAATAAATACCTTTTTAGAGTTAATTCCCACATAATCTGCATGGTAGGGATTGGTTCCCACTGTACGGATTTTATAGCCCCACTTTGTCTTGTAGAGCATTACAATCACCAGCACCACCACGCCTGCCGCGATGAAAACTCCCGCGTTGGCTGAGGATGGCTTAATAATCTTCGGCAGTGTAACAAGCACTGGATCAGACTGCGGGTTGGCAGTTCCCGCGCTCATAGGGCCGCTGACAAGATAGGATCCGATGTACAGAGCCACCGTATTCATCAGAATGGTTACGCAGACCTCTGATACATTGTAATATGCCTTTAACACAGCCGGGATCAGGGCCCAGGCTGCAGCCACTGCCATAGCTCCTGCAAAGCAGGCCAGCATAAGAATAGGCTTTGGAAGGAAGCCGCAGTTCACGCCAATCCAGGCCGCAGCAATACCTCCCAGACACACCTCTCCCTCTACTCCTACGTTGAAGGCCCCCGCCTTGGCCGCCACCGCAAAGGCGATGGAGGTCAGAAGAAGGGGCGTAAAGCCTGCGATGGTAGTTCCAAAGCCAAGCTTTGTTCCGAAAGCTCCCTTAAATACTGCGCCATAGGCTGCCAGAGGATTCTCTCCAATTGCCAGAATAAAGATAGCTCCGATACCCAGCGCAAGGGCAAGGGTCAGCAGAATTTTCCTTAAACCTTTTAATGACTGGCTCATGCCTCATCTCCCTCCTTCCTGATTTCATCTGTCTGTACAGTTGCATTCTGCCCTGCTTTTTCTCCGCCCATCATCAAAAGTCCCAGGTTGTTCTCATTGGCCTCGCTGGCCTCCATCTCACCTGTGATCTTTCCTTCATGGATAACGATAATCCGGTCGGACAGAGAGATAATCTCCTCCAGCTCCGCTGATACCAGAAGCACGCCGGTTCCCTTCTTTTTCGCCTGCTCCAGGGTGTTTCTGATGGACTCGATGGCTCCGATATCAACGCCTCTGGTAGGCTGGGAAGCCACCAGCAGCTTTTTATTCATGGAAACCTCTCTGGCCACTACTACTTTCTGGGCATTTCCTCCTGATAAGGAGGATGTGGGGAGATGGTAGTCAGCCGGACGGATGTCAAACTGCTCCGTCATCTCCTGGGCGTACTGATCCTGAGCCGCCCGGTTCATAAAAGCGCCCTTGGTATAAACGCCCTTATCAATCTCTACTGCGATCAGATTGTCTTCAATACTCATATCGCGGTTCAGACCGCGCTTATTTCTGTCCTCTGGAATGTGGGCCAGGCCGGCTTCCCTGACCTTTCTCGGAGAGCGGTTCGTCACGTCCACACCGTTTAACAGAATTTTTCCTTTTTCCACACGGCGCAGTCCTGTAATGGCCTCAATCAGCTCAGACTGCCCGTTTCCGTCGATTCCTGCAATTCCTACGATCTCTCCCTCATTTACATGGAGAGACATGCCGCGGATTTTAGATGATTCCTTCTGGCTGGGAACCCATACGTCCTGCACCTCCAGAATCTTCTCTCCAGCCTTTCCGTAGCTCTTATCGATATTTAAGAAGACCTCACGGCCAATCATTTTCTTCGTCAGATCAAGAGGCGTAGTCTCTTCCTTGTTCACAGTTCCCATATAGGTTCCCTGGCGCATAACAGAAATACGGTCGGAAATTTCCATTACCTCGTTCAGCTTGTGGGAAATAAAGACAAGGGATTTGCCTTCTTTTTTCAGGTTAAACAAAATCTCAAACAGCTTTTTTGTCTCCTGAGGCGTCAGAACCGCCGTCGGCTCGTCCAGAATAATGATATCTGCCCCGCGCATCAGAGTCTTGATGATCTCCACTCGCTGAGCCTCTCCTACAGAAATCTGGCTGACCTTTTTGTCCAGCTGAATTTCCATGTTATACTGGTCGATATAATGTCTGACTTCTTTTCTGGCTTTGTCAAAATCGATGGTAATGCCTTTTTTCGGCTCGAAGCCCAGAATCACGTTCTCCAGAACTGTCAGCTCATTTACCAGCATGAACTCCTGATGAACCATACCGATTCCTCTGGCAATGGCAGTTCCCGGATCCAGCTTTGTGATCCTCTCTCCTTTTATGATAAACTCTCCGCTGTCAATGGGATACATTCCATAGAGAAGCTTCATCATCGTCGACTTTCCAGCGCCGTTTTCTCCGATCAGCGAGTGTATCTCCCCCTTTTTCAGGGTGAATTCTCCCTCTCTCACTGCGTGCACCTCGCCGAATGACTTCGAAATGCCCCTCATCTCCACTACATACTCGCTCATTGTTCCCTCCGTCCTGTACGCTCCTGTGAATTTGAAGCCCTGGTCTGCCAGGGCGCTTTACCCAGAGAGGGGGGAGCGCCGTTCCTGATGTGAAATCGCTGTGATCCCATATCATTCTGCGACACTCCCCCCTCACCGCCTGTTTTATCTGCTGTCTATTAAGAAACTCGCCTGAAGCTTACTGATTTGCGCCGAATCCCTCGTAGTTCTCAACTACAATTTCACCGGAAACGATCTTTTCCTGAAGTTCTTCACACTTATCTACAATATCCTGTGGGAACTTGTCTCCAAGGGCTTCCTTCATAACTGAGAAATCAGTTAAGCTTACGCCGCCCTCGCTTAATGTCAGGTACTGAGTGCTTCCGCCCTCAAAGGTTCCCTCTACTGCAGACTGGATAACCAGATAGCACGCATTGTCTACTCTCTTTACCATAGAAGTAAGCACGTGGCCAGGCTGATCCTTGTCCTGATCCAGATCTACGCCGATTGCATACTTTCCTGCCTCTTTTGCTGCCTCAAGGATTCCAGGGCCTGTACCGGAAGCTACGTTCATAACGATATCTGCGCCCTGCTCATACTGAGCCAGTGTCAGCTCCTTGCCCTTTAACGGGTCTGTCCATGTTCCTGCGAATGCCTGAAGGATTGTGATATCCGGATCGATGTATTTCGCACCCTGCTCATATCCTACATAGAAATCGTGGAGAACCGGAATATCCATTCCGCCTACCCAGCCGATTACATTGTCTTCGTTTACACCCTCAATATCTGTCTTCTGTGTGAACATAGCTGCTGCAGCGCCTGCCAGGAAGGAACCCTGGTTCTGGGCAAAGCTGATGGACTCTACGTTCGGAAGATCTACTGTGGTATCGATAACTGCGAACTTGGTGTCCGGATAGTTCGGCGCATGTTTTGAAATATAATCTGCAATGTTGGAAGAAGCGCCGATAATCAGATCGTAGCCGCCTTCACATGCAGCTACCAGGTTAGCTTCCCACTCTTGAGCTGTCGTTCCCTCCAGAGATTTCAACTCGATTCCAAAGTCCTCCACTGCCTTCTGAGCGCCCATGTTACAGGAATCGTTATAGGATTTGTCTCCCAGGTTTCCTGTGTACACGATGCACACACGGACAGCATCCTCAGAGGCTTCCTTATCCTCTGTCTTTCCATCTGCTGCTGCGGAATCTCCCTCTGCAGCCTTGGTGGTCTCCTTGCCGCCGTCTGATGAACCGCAGCCTGCCAGGCTTACGCACATCATACCTGCCATTAACAGACACAACGCTCTTTTCTTCATGTTTTCTCCTCCTCCATACTGTTTCGGTTTCCATACTGCTCTTTCATGATGTAGGAATCTAGGAAACAATTTTCCTACATCGTTTTCTCTGATAGTCAAATCATACATCCCAAAATCATATTTGTCAATATCTTTCGTCATTTTTGTATATATTTTCTTTTTTCAATCGGCACTTTTTTAACGAGATTTACCATGCTCAGTTCCAAATCTGTTTTCATTCTCAAGTTTTTCTACAAATACCGAAGTTTCCGAAACCATTTTTCTTACTTACCCTTGTCTTTACCTGATTCAGGGGGTATACTTTTATGATACAGAGAGGAGATCGACTATGAATATTAAAGATATTGCACGGCTGGCAGGCGTTTCCGTCTCCACAGTCTCCAAGGTTATGAATCGGAAAGACGGCACAATCAGCCAGGAAACCAGAGAAAAGGTTCTAAAAATCGCCAGGGATTACAATTACACGCCTTATGCTTCTGTTATGACGCCTTCCGGAAAAACCTTTCTCATCGGCGTGCTGCTGCGCTCCTCCACTGTCCGGACCACCTTAAACGGAATTCTGGAGCGGGCCCGGGAGCTGGGTTACGGAGTCCTGATTTCTGACTCTGGTTCTTCCTTAGAAGGTGAAAAAAAAGCTCTGTCCTCATTTTTCAGAAGCAGAGTGGACGCAGTGCTGTGGGAGGCGTTTGGAACAGAAAGTCTTCAGAATGCGTCTGAGCTTGAGAAGGCTGGTATTCCCTGCCTCTTTTTTAACTGCTCTCTGCCTGGAGCCGTAAATCTGGACTACCAGGGACTGGGATACGCAGCTGCCCGCCTTTTAATTGAGCATGGGCATCAGGACATCGCCTGCCTGCTCTCTCCTGGAAGCCGGACAGATGCCCTATTTGAAGGCTACAAAAAATGTCTCTTTGACCACCAGCTTCCGTTCCGCGAGGAGCTGGTCTTTCACGGCATCACTCCAGCCCTCCTTCACCGCCTGGCAGGCCACGGAACCACGGCTGTCCTCTGCTCTCATTTCGCGTCTGCCCTGGAGCTTTACGAGAGAGGTCTGATCCTCCACTGCAAGACACCGGAAGACTTCTCCCTTCTGTCCCTGCGGGATGACGGACGGCTGAAAACACCGTTTCCCGATATCTCCTCCTTCGCTATTCCCCATCAGCAGTTTGGACGCTTTCTCTGCGAACAGCTGATCCGTCTGACTGAGCGTGAAGAAAGCGATGGAGCCGGCGTTCAGCTGGAATCCACCGTCTTTTCCTGGCTTCCTGAGCCGGACAGCCTGTCTACCATCGGGCTGCCCTTTTCCATGTTTCCAAAAAAGATGGCCGTTGTAGGAAGCAGCAATGTGGATATCTACCTGAAGGTGGCCCAGCTTCCTTCCTCAGGCCGGGTTGTCCGCACTCCTCTCACAGCCCAGTATGCAGGAGGAAAAGGCATGAACCAGGCAGTAGGCGCCGCCAAGCTGGGGCACCGTGTCTCTCTGATTACTGCTGTTGGCAACGACGCCGAGGCAGATATGCTCTATGAAACGCTTCACAAGCATTCTGTGGAATCTTCCGGTATCCGGAAAAATGACGCTCTCCCCACAGGAAGAGCCTATATCTTTGTAGAACCAGGCGGAGAATCTATGATCACTATCCTTTCCGGAGCCAATGACGCCCTGTGTCCGGAGGATCTAAAAAACAGCGCCCATCTGTTCAAGGACGCTGCCTACACGCTGATCAGCACGGAAATTCCCATGGAGACGGTGGAGGAGGCATGCCGGCTGACCAAAAGCCATGGGGGACAGACCATTTTAAAACCTGCGACCTGCGGTCCCTTAAAGCCTGAGCTTCTCCGCCTGGTTGATATCCTCGTTCCAAATCTGGAAGAGTTAAACGAAATCTGCCCCGGAACCGCCAGCACAGAAGAAAAGGCTTCCGATCTGCTGCGCCAGGGCGCCAGGACTGTAATCGTCACTCTGGGCGGCGACGGCTGCCTGCTGTGCTCCCTTGAGGGCATCCGGCGTTTTCCGGCCTCTGACTTTCCGGCCATTGACAACACAGGAGCAGGCGACGCCTTCATCAGCGCCCTGGCCTCCTATCTGCTGTACGGCTTTGATTTAGAACACGCCATCCAGATTGCCGGCTATGCCGCCGGATTCTGCATTACCCGGGAGGGAGTCGTTCCTTCCCTCATTGATAAAAGCACGCTGGAAACGTATCTTCAGCAGAAAGCCCCCAGGCTGTTAACGCCGTCCGGCTGTTTAAACCCATAATACGCCGATTGGCGCAGAGGTAACTACCCTTCTGCGCCAATCTCTTTTTTTACCTGTCTCATCTGTTTTTTGTAAAGAATCCAGCCAATTCCAGCCGCCAGAATCTCAGCCACCGGAAAGGACAGCCACACTCCCGGCAGTCCCATGCTCTTTGAAAGCACTAAAGCCAGGGGAGGAATCACCACCAGCTGGCGGATCAGAGAGACAATCAGGGAGTAAAGTCCCTGTCCCAGGGCCTCGAAGCAGCCGCAGAACACCGTTCCTGCCGCCGAGAAAATAAAGCCCAGGCTGATCAGGCGCAGGCAGGAAATTCCCATTTCAAGCATTTCCCCTTCCGCTCCGAACATCCCCATAATCGGGCCTGGAACCGCCAGGAACAGAACCGTTCCCGCCGCTAAAATCGCGCCGCAGGAGATCATGCTGCAGGTTACTGTTTCCTTCATCCTCTTCAGATATCCGGCTCCGTAGTTGTAGCTCATAATCGGACGCATTCCCTGGATAATCCCATTCTCCGGCATGTAGACAAAGCTCTGAAATTTGTAGTACAGCCCGAAGACAGCCACAGCCAGAGAAGAAAAGCTGGTTAAAAGAGCATTCAGAATACCCACCAGCAGAGACGGCAGGGACAGCATAATACAGGATGGAATTCCGATGGAATAAATTTTCGCAGCTGTCGCCCGATCAAACTGAAAGCCCTTAAAGCTGATGTGAATCTGCTTTTCCTTCTTAATGAAGAGAAGCACCGCCAGGCCGCAGGCCAGCATCTGCCCGGCTACCGTAGCTATGGCAGCTCCCGCCACGCCCATGGCCGGAAATCCAAATAAGCCGAAAATCATAATCGGGTCCAGAATAATGTTGGTCAGCGCTCCCGCCGCCTGCAGAATCATGGGCATAATCATATTGCCGGTGGCCTGAAACATTTTCTCAATGTAAATGTGAAAAATGCTTCCAAAGGACAGGCACACCACAATGTAGGTATAGCTGCATCCCATGGAGAAGGTCTCCGGATCGGAGGTGAAAAATCCCAGAAACGGCTTCGTCAGAAACAGTCCTATCAGGATAAATAAAATGCTGTGAAGCAGGGTAAACAAAATTCCATGGGCAGCCGCCCGGTTGGTCTCCTCCTGCTTTCTGGCTCCCAGACTCTTGGCAATGCAGGCGTTAATTCCCACTCCGTACCCTACTGCCACCGCTAAAATCAGATTCTGAAGCGGGTAGGCCAGCGATACGGCTGTCAGCGCCTTCTCGCTGATTCTGGCTACGAAAATACTGTCCACCACATTGTACATAGACTGAATCAGCATGGAAATCATCGGCGGAATCGACATGGACATCAAAAGGGGAAAGACAGGCTTCGTCCCCATGACGTTTTCTCTTGGTTCCATAAGTGTAAATCTCCCTTCCGACAAAAAAGGAGGCCATGATTCCCTGTTTAAATCAGAAACAGAAAAATCTATAGCCTCCGGCAGTGTCTTTTTATATGTCTTTCTCATAGAAACGCGCCCTATGGTTCAGATGCGCCCTATTAATTTATCAGATTCCCGCCTATTTGTCAAATCCTTTCAAGCGGATGTAATCCTTCACCAGCTCAGCCGTCTGGTCCAGATCCAGATTCGTGGTGTTGATGGTCAGGTCGTAGTTCTTCATGTTGTGCCATTCGCTGCCTGTGAAATACTTGTAATATTCCCGTCTGGACTTCTCCATCTTTTTGATCCGGCGTTTTGCCCTCTCCTCGTCGATGGCGTCCACTTCCATTACGCGCTGCACTCTTCTCACCTTGTCTGCGCAGACAAAGATTCGGATCAGACGCTCCAGCTCCTCCTCCTGATCCAGCACATATCCGGCGGCTCTTCCCACAATAATGCAGGACTCCTCTCTGGCCAGCTCACGAATCACAGAGGACTGGAACCGGAACAGATTCTCCGGCGCCGTCACATTTCCGCTCAGCACCGGCTCCTCTGTAAAATCCAGCTTCCGGCCCACAATCCGGTGAAGCAGGTTATTTCCGGCCTTTTCGTCCGCCAGGCGGAAATACTCCTCCCCGATGGCGCTCTTCTCTGAGGTGAGCTTTAAAATTTCATCGTCGTAAAAATGGATTCCCAGATCCTCAGCCAGCTTCCGGCCCACAATCCGGCCTCCGCTTCCATACTCCCGTTCAATGGTGATAATCAGATTTCTATTTCCCATAACAGAACCTCCCTTCCGCCTTCTTATCCTTTCTCTGTCTGCCTCTGTGAAATACTGTCCCTCAGCCGGCGGATCTGCCGCTTCTGGTCCTGATCCGCCCGGCTGGATTCCAGAATCTTCTGAAGAGCCCTGCGGTACGTATCCTTTTCCAGAGTGTTCCATCTGGCCAGATATTCCATGGTAACCGCTGGAAACTTCACATAGCACACAGAAACCGCCCAGGCCACAGCCATGCTGGCGTAGTAATCCGGCTGCCGGATCTGGTCCAGAAGACGCAGCGTCTCTGAAATGTGCGCCTCGTCCACATACCAGCTCAGCAGCATGACTGCCGCAAACCGGGCCTCAAACTCCCGCTCTGAAGAAACATACGGCTTTAAAAAATCGAGAACCTGCCTTTGATTCTTCCTGGTAAACGTAAGTCCCCCGCAAAAGGCGTCGCAGACAGCCCAGTTGTCAATTTTATCCACAAATTTCCTGATTCGTTCAAGCTTTTCCCCAGCTTCCTCCCGGACTGCGCCGATGATCAGCCCCTGAAGCTGCAGCTCCTCATAGGTTTCGTCCGTCAGCCGATCCAGGCAGGCGGCTCCCTCCTCCTTCAGAAGACGCTTGGCCATTTTCCGAAGAAGCGGAAGGCGGACTCCTAAAATATGGTCTGTTCCCGGAAGCAGCCGGCTGTGAAACTGGCGGTAGGGCTCGTCGGCCAGGGCAATCAGCTCTTTTTGAATTTCTGTATATTCTTTCACTTTTTACTTGATCGCAATTACATCAGATCGTTTACGCAGACTGCTCCGTAGGGACGGATGCTCATGCGGTAAGCATTTCCCTTTCCAAGAGCCGCCTCGATGTATGCTGTATACTCGTCCACCAGATCATTTGGAAGCATAGCCATAATTACGCCGGCAAAGCCGCCTCCGTGTACGCGGCAGGCTCCCCGCTTTTTCTCTGCGATAAACATCTCTGTCAGGGCCAGCGCTACGCAGATTCCCTGCTCCTGCACATCGGCTGTCGTGTAGCAGTTCTGCAGCCATTTCCAGGAGGAATTTCCAGACTCGGTGATCTTCTGGAGGAAGGTTCCGAAATCATTCTCCTTCAGAGCGGCCACCTGGGCCTCCACTCTCTTATTCTCCTCAAAGAAATGGAAGGCTCTCATCACAGAGCGGTCTCCCGCATAGGCTCTCACCTTCGCCAGGTTCGCAATTACGTCCTTTTCCTCAATATCAGCGCAGACTTCCTTTCCAAAGAACTCCGCCACCTTCTTCATCTCATTGGGAACAGAGGAGTAATCGGCGCTTAAATCGGCGTGTCCCTTGCCTGTGTTGACGATAATCAGGCTGTGATCCTGGGCGCTGAAATCAAAGTCAATCTTCTCCACTGCAGGAGCTTCCGGCTTCTTGAAGTCAATGGTAATCAGGCCTCCCACCGCGCAGGCCATCTGGTCTAACAGACCGGAGGCCTTGTTCCAGAACTTGTTCTCTGAATATTTTCCAATGTGGGCGTAATCTACCACGTTCATTCTGCCATCGTTGAAAAATGTATTTAACATGGCGCAGATCAGCATCTCGTAGGATGCGGAGGAGCTGACGCCTGCGGAGCTGATTACGTTGCTGGTGATAAACGCGTCAAAGCCGCCGATCTCAAATCCCCTCTCCTTAAAGCCCTGGAGAATTCCCTTGGTCAGGTCAATGGTTCCCGCCATCTCCCTGCTGGGCTTTAAGTCCTTTAAATTGATAATAAATTTCTGGTGGAAGGTCTCGCTTAAAATGCGCACAGTGTCTGTTCCGTTCTTAGCCGCAGCTCCTACGCAGTCTAAGTTAATGCTTCCCGCCAGCACCTTGCCGTGGTTGTGATCCGTATGGTTTCCGCTGATCTCTGTCCGTCCCGGGGAGCTGAATAACAGCACGTCCCCGTCTCCATATTCCTTTAAAAATCCCTCTGCCACATGGCGGTAGCGGGCCTTATTCTCCTCTGCCTGAGCCGCTCCGTAAAGCGTCTCCATCAGTTTTCCTGCTTCGTCTGTATCGAGCTTCTTTAATGTCTCTTGAATCATCATAATCTCCGGTTCTCCTTCACCCCTGGTTCTTATTTCTTCTGCTGTCTTTCTGCTGCCAGACAGCAGGTTCTATTCTTTTTAAGTATACCATTTTAACGGTAGATCCTCAATATAATATCCCCGGAAATTATGTACGAAAATCGTAACTGGCCTGAATGCCGGCCTGAATTTCCCTGTTCCCCTTAAAGTCCGCTAAAATCTGTGATAGAATAAAAAAGACTGCAAAAGCCCTGCCGCGGCAGGCAGAAGAAAAAACATTAAAAGAAGAAAAAGCATTAAAATAAAAATAAGGATAAAAGGATTGAAATGAACGATAAAAGAAACCAGATGCAGGAAACCTGGCCAAACGGAAGAACCGGCAGGCCTCTGCAGACCGGATGGGGCGAAAAGCCCTATTATTCCCTCGATTACTATTTGAAAGAGACCTTTGGACAGAAGGTTTACAAACTGGCGTTAGACGGCGGCATGACCTGCCCCAGCCGCGACGGAACTCTCGGCACAGGAGGCTGCATATTCTGCAGCGAGGGAGGTTCCGGCGATTTTGCCGAGGCGTCTTCCGTCTCCAGTTCAGGCCCTGGCTGTAGGGCGCCCGCGGCGCCTGGGCGCGTATCTCCGGCTCTTCCTGAGATAGAGCAAAGGATTGCCCGGCTTGACGTCTGCGGGCAGATTGAGCGGGCCAAGGCCCGTGTTTCCTCAAAAATAAAGGACGGGAAATACGTGGCCTACTTCCAGTCCTACACCAATACCTATGGGCCTCTTCCCTATCTGGCCGCCCTGTTTTCCCAGGCGGTTTCCCATCCGGATATCGCAGCGCTCTCCATCGGAACCAGACCCGACTGCCTGCCAAAGGAGACGATAGCTCTTTTAAAGAAGCTGAATCAGGAAAAGCCGGTCTGGGTGGAGCTGGGCCTTCAGACCATCCACGAGGATTCCGCCCGCCTGATTCGAAGAGGCTACGAGCTTCCCTGCTTTCTCGACGCTCTCAGACGGCTGAAGGAGGCGGGCCTGACTGTGGTGGTCCACGTTATTTTAGGGCTTCCCGGAGAAACCAGGGAGGATATGCTGGAAACCGTCCGTTTTCTAGGGCGTTTAGACAATCCCTCCATTGACGGGATCAAGCTCCAGCTTCTCCACGTCTTGAAGGGCACAGAGCTCTGCCGCCTTTATGAAAGGGAACCGTTTCATGTCATGGAGCCGGAGGAATATTTTTCTCTCATCGCCGACTGCATCCGCCTGCTGCCTCCGCACATTGTCATTCACCGCATCAGCGGAGACGGCCCAAAATCTCTTCTGAAGGCGCCTCTGTGGAGCGGCAATAAACGGTTTGTATTAAACTCCATTGCTAAAACGCTGCGGGAGACAGGGGCGTTTCAGGGCGAGTGGGCTTAATCCGCCTGCCGGATCCTGCCCGCCTCATCTACCGTAATTCCGAAGGATAATCCCTCCATATAGCGGTAAAACGCCTCTTTTTCTGCCTCGTCTGCCACCATTCTCGTATAACCGCCGGAGGAGGTGCCTGGCAGAAGGACGAGGGCAGGATCTCCTTCCCTGGGTACTTCCACCTGGAGAAGCATGGTTTTCGGGATGCTGCTTCCAAAGACAAAATTGCCCAGACTGTACACAATAGGCTTTCCCTTATAATATTCGATTCCCTGAAGCACATGGGGATGGCTTCCGATCACCAGATCCGCTCCCGCGTCAATGTACTGCTGCCCCAGCGTTCTCTGGTAACTCTCTGGCTCTGTCCTGCGCTCAATTCCCCAGTGGACGTAAACGGTCAGAAAATCGCAGGATTCCTTTGCCTTCTGGATCTCCTCCAAAAGCACCGTGGAATCATAGGCCGTCAGCATTCCAGGGTGATCCGGGCCTGCGGCCCAGTACCCTTTTGGAAATACTCTGGAAGCTGCCAGGAAGCCGAAGGTTTTCCCTCCCGCCTCTATGGTTTTAAGCGCTTTGGCCTCATCTAAATTTTCCCCCGCTCCCGCGTGGAGAATCCCGGCCTCGTCCAGCACGCGGATGGTGTCGGAAAGGGCCTCGCTGCCGTAGTCCAGAGCATGATTATTGGCCAGAGCCACAATATCCGGCCCTATCTCCTGCATGATCGATACCTTTTCTTCTGGAAGGCGGAACGTAAACTGCTTGTCCGTCTCCGGCGTTCCCCGGCTGCTGAAGGGAAATTCCTGGTTTGCCATAAAAATATCCGCCTGCTCTATGGTCTGGAGAAATCCGCTGTCCAGAACACCTTCGATTCCTCCGCCCCGCTCATAGGCGTTCAGCACATGCTCAGACAGATAGATATCTCCGGCAAACAGAAGAGAAACCGTATCTGCCTGCCTGGTCAATGTTTGCTCCTCTGCGTTTTCTTTTTCCCCTGTATCTTCTTTCTCTTCGTTTTCTTCCCCAGTATAAATCTGGAGAACCGGCCGTTCCGTCTCCCGTTCTGTCTGTTCTTCTGTTTTCTCTCCTGCTTTCTCTGTTTCCGCCGTTTTTCCCTTTATATCTTCCTCTGTTTCTGCTTCCTGTCTGAAAGGGACTTCCGTTTCCATTTCCCCTTCTCCTCCAATGAGCCGTTTTCCCGCATACAGAGCGAAAAAAAGAAACAGAAGGCAGACGGCAAGGAACAATAGCCGGTACGGTCCTCCTGTATGGCCGGGATTCCTCCGTCTGCTGCCTCTTCCTCGTTCCATCTGTTTCTGTTTCCTTTCTAAATGTTTCATTCACTTCCAAGTTTAAGTCCCGCTCTGTCCCAGCCTCAATCCTGATACGCCGGATTGCCCAGCCATGATAGGCTGCGCAGATGAACGATTACAAAGTAAGGATAATTCCTCCGTCGTTGGCGTAAACAGTAGCCACTCCTGCAGTATCTGTAATAACCACGTCCTTAAACTGAGCCTTGCTGCAGATCAGATCCCTGACATACTCCGCCCGCGCCCTGTTGTTGCAGTGGGCGATCACCAGCCGCCTGTCCTTCGTCTCCCCCGCCTGTTTTAAGGCAATCTCTGTCATCCTGCCAAGGGCTTTATTCATGCCTCTGGCCTGTTCCAGCTTCACAATCACGCCCTTGTCTCCGGCCATAACCGGCTTAATATTGAGGGCTGTGGCAAAAAAGGCCTGAAGTCCTGTGAGACGGCCGTTTTTTCTCAGCGTGTCCAGGTTTTCCAGCACAAAGTAGCTTCCCATCTGATCCCGGTACTCCTCCGCCTGTCTTACGACCTCGTCAAATTCCAGTCCCTGTTCGCAGAGATCTCTGATACAGAGCGCTACGTTCAGCTCTCCGGCAGACGCTGATAGAGAATCAATGACTGCAATTTTCTTGGCCTCTGCGCCGTGCTCCTCCTCATAAAGGCTCTTAGCCAGGCAGGCAGAATTGTAGCATCCGCTCAGATGGGCGGACAAGGTGACAATAAAAATGCACTCCGCTTCGCAGTCAAACTGTTCTTTAAAGTCCTCGGGAGACGGGCAGGCAGTTTTGGGACAATCCTTAGCCTCCTTCACCAGCTCCAGAAAACGCTTCTGGTCAAAGGTTTCGTCGTCTCTGATATGCGCATGATCCACCTGAAGCGTCAGGGGAACCATATGAAAATGAGGATCCTGCTTCAGCTCCTCTGTCAAATCCATGCAGCTGTCTCCAAGAATTTTATAGGTCATAGGTATTCCTCCCAGGTTTGCTTTTCCTTCGATGCTTCGGGAATCCTGCTCCACTGTTCCGAAAGTCCCTCCGCATCATCTGGTTTTCATTACTATTTATTATAATAATGATGTGCTTTAAAGTCAAGAATGGATCACAGTTCCCGGATGCGGGCCTTCAGCCCCTCCTGCCTTACGTCGCGATCCAGCCCAATCAGCCTCTGGCGTTTTTCCATGCTTACAGACGCTCTGGTCCATATGACAGCCTGAAACATTGGATCGTACAGGCAGACCTCTACCTCCTGCCCCGGCTGAAGCGCCCTGCCGCCAATGGATAACCCTCCATCCTCTCTGCGTGTCAGCGTCCCCTCTGCAGTGATCGTTCCCTTTAAATATTCAGCCAGTTTCTGAATCCGCTCCACCGCTTCCGCCAGTTCGCACAGCACTTCTGCCCGCAGATAATCCTCCAGATCCTCTCCTCTGTGAAATATCATATTCCAGAGCTCTTCTCCGTATGTTTTCTGAAATTCCTGCAGCGCTTTTTGTACTGGCTCCAATCCGTTAAGAAGTTCCAGCTCTTCCAATTTCTCCTCTCCCTTCCTGGAGTTTCCGAACTCGGAAACTTATTATACTCCTATCTTAATGAGATAATACCATTATTGCAAGCACTTGATTTTTTGTACGAAACACGCGGGGACTGATGTTATGATTGTCTATGATAAGCTGTGGACCGCCATGAAAGAAAAAGGCATATCCCAGAACCATTTATATAAATATTATAATGTCAGCCGCGCTCAGATATACCGGCTGAAGCACAATGAGGTCGTGTACACCAGCACGCTGAATATGCTGTGCAATATTCTGGGATGCGACGATATCTCGGATATCGCCACCTTCGTGCCGGATCATCCCGGAGACGAGGGATACCGAGAGCCGGCGGCGGGAGAAAAATAGAATTGTTAGGCTATATAAAAAAGAGGAAGAGGAAAGTTTTTGTGCTCCACTTAAAGTCGCTGAAAACTTTCCTCTTCCTCTTTTTTATCTGCTGGTTTTTGCGCTTCGCTTAAAGCCGCTGAAAACTTTCCTCTTCCTCTTTTTATCCTATCCGTTAGGTTTTTGCGCTTCGCTTAAAGCCGCTGAAAACTTCCTCTTCCTCTTTTTACTTTACTGTTTTTTCTTATTCTGCCAGTTCTGTCATGATCTGGTTGCTTCTGGCGATGAATTTCGTCATCCTCTCCGGGCTTAAGGTTCCGTGGCTTAACAGAGCCAGGTCGTAAAGCTGCTCGCAGATTACAGGAGTCTTCTCGCCGTCTGTGTGCTCTAACACGTATTTTACCAGGCTGTTGTTGGCGTTTAATACAAGCACCTCTCCTGTACCGCCAAACATGGACGGATCCATGCCGTACATATTGTACATCTTCATCATTTCCTGCATACGGCGCGTTTCCTCGGCTACTGTGATCATGGAGGATACGGACTCATTCTTCAGCTTCTCAACCTTTACCTCCAGCTTATCGTTTCCAAGGGCCTTGCGGAAGGTTTCGGTCAGAGTCTTAGCCTGGTTCTCCAGAGTTTCCTTGTCTTCCTCTTTCACTTCTTCCTTGAAGATCTCGTTGACGTCCGCGTCGATTCTCAGGAACTTCACGTTCTCGTGCTTCTGCTCCTCGTGGGTGATAAACGGATTGTCAATGTTGTGAGTCAGAATCACTGCGTTTAACTTTTCCTCGCGGAACATGTTGATGTACTGGCTCTGCTCCTTCTCGTCCGTCACGTAGAAGACCTTGTTCTCGTGCTTGTCCTTAGCCGCCTCCAGATAATCCTTCAGAGTCAGGTATTTGCCGTCCAGATCCTTGAAGATAATGTACTCGTCCATCTTCTCGGCGAACTTCTCGTCTCTCAGGCATCCGAACTTAATGAATGGGCTGATATCGTCCCAGTATTTCTCGTAGTTCTCTCTGTCTGTCTTGCACATGCCGGACAGCTTATCCGCTACCTTCTTTGTAATATAATCGGAAATCTTCTTCACAAAGCCGTCGTTCTGCAGAGCGCTTCTGGATACGTTTAAAGGCAGATCCGGACAGTCGATGACTCCCTTTAAGAGCATCAGGAACTCAGGAATCACTTCTTTAATATTGTCGGCAATAAATACCTGGTTATTGTAGAGCTTGATGGTTCCCTCAATGCTCTCGTACTCCATGTTGATTTTCGGGAAGTACAGGATGCCCTTTAAGTTAAACGGATAATCCATATTTAAGTGGATCCAGAATAACGGCTCCTTAAAGTCCATAAATACTTTGCGGTAGAAGGCCTTGTACTCCTCCTCCGTACACTCGTTGGGGTGCTTGTTCCACAGAGGGTTCACATCGCTTAAAGAAACCGGGCGTTTTAAAATTTTGTATTTCTCCTTGGCCGGGGAAACCTCCACCGTCTCCTTGGTTCCGTCCTCATTCTCTTTTTCCTCTGTTTTAGCTTCTTCCACAATTGTTTCAACAATCGTATCTTTTTCGTTTAATTCATCTTTTTCGATAGTCTCATATTCCGGCTCTGCCTTTGCATTATTCAGGAAAATCGGAACCGGCATAAAGGAACAGTATTTTTCAATGACCTCTCTGGCTCTGTACTCGTTAGCAAACTCTGTGCTGTCCTCGTTTAAGTAGAGCGTAATCTTTGTTCCTACCGTCTCTTTGTCTCCGTCCTTCATGTCGAACTCTGTGCCGCCCTCTGATTCCCAGTGAACTGGCTTTGCGTCCGCTCTGTAGGAAAGGGAGTCGATGGTTACTTTGTCAGCTACCATGAAGGCAGAGTAGAAGCCCAGTCCGAAATGGCCGATAATCTGGTCTTCATTGGCCTTATCCTTATACTTATTCAGGAAATCCTGGGCGCCGGAGAAGGCGATCTGGTTAATATACTCGTCCATCTCCTCCTCAGTCATACCCATACCGTTATCCTCGATGATAATGGTCTTATCCTCCGGGTTGACCGTCACCTGAATCTGGAACTCCAGATCCTCCGGCTTCTCCCACTCGCCCATCATTTCCAGCTTCTTTAACTTCGTGATGGCGTCGCAGCCGTTGGAAATCAGCTCTCTGTAAAAAATATCGTGATCAGAATAGAGCCATTTCTTAATAATCGGGAAAATATTCTCGCTGTTAATGGATAAACTTCCTGTCTTTGCCATGTGTCAACACTCCTTTTTGTATTCTGTATTTCAGCGGCCTCTTGTCTGTTTCAGTCTGGCCTTTGTTCTCAATTCCTTCTCTATTTTAGTCCGCCTTCTTCCAGATGTCAATAGAAAATCAGCACTCGTTTTAATTGAGTGCTAATAATTCATCAGTTCCTTTCCTCTTTTTTGTGGAAATTCTTACAATTTTTTTCATTTTTTCTCTTCCATTGACTTTTCAATCCTGTGTTTTTATAATGAATTTGTTTCACATGAATGGAAAAAGCAGGAGGCTTACACAACATGAAATATAAGACAAAAACACTCAAATACGGGCTTGCCGGAATTCTCTCTCTGGCTATGGCCGCCGCCCCGGCGGGAACCTGCCTGCCAGGATTTCTGCCTGCCCAGGCTCTGACTGTTTATGCAGGACCAGCAGAGGAGGCTACCGTTTCTTCAGACGAGCCCACAGGGCCAGCTGCTCTGGGGCAGACACAGGGGCTGAGCGCCTCCAACTATTACAATGTGCGTTTAAGCGATCCCATTGTAAAGCCTGTGGATAAATATTCCTATGAGCAGATGGATCGGGATATTCAGGCCTTAAAAAACCGTTATCCCAACCAGATGACCGTCAATGTCATCGGCCAGTCGGCCGACGGACGGAATCTCTATGACATTATCATCGGAAACCCGTCCGCCTCTGAGCATATTTTATTCCAGGGCGCCATCCACGCCAGAGAATACATCAATGTACCTCTCATGATGCAGCAGCTGGAATATCTGCTGGCCTGCCAGAATACGGGAACCTTCGAGGGAAAAAGTCTTTCGGAAATGCTTGGGCAGACAGCCGTTCACTTTGTGCCCCTGGTAAATCCGGACGGCATTTCCATCAGCCAGAGCGGCGATGGCGCCATCCGTTCTCCAGAGCTGAAAGCCCAGATCAGAGCCTGCTATGAACTGGATACTGCCGAGGGACGCACCACCGCTGACTATGATACCTATTTAAGGCGTTGGAAGAGCAACGGACGCGGCGTGGATTTGAACCATAACTTTGACGCTGGATGGAATACCTTAAATACAGTGGGACATCCGTCCTCCACCGACTACAAGGGAACCTCCCCTCTCTCCGAGCCGGAGTCCCAGGCCCTGGCCGCTCTGACCGACCAGTACCCCTTCGCCGTCTGCATTAACTATCACGCTATGGGACAGGTAATTTACTGGGATACGGAGAATAACCGGCAGACCTCTTCCTCAAAAGAGCTGGCAGAGCTTGTCTCCAGGCATAACGGCTACCAGATTCTGGGCAGCAAGGGCGTAGGAGGCTACAAGGACTGGCTCCAGCAGAGAGAAAAATCCATCCCGGGCATTACCATCGAGGTGGGCAAATCGGCCTGTCCTGTCAATTTCTCGGAGTACGAAACTATCCGGGAGCAGAACGAGGCCGTTCCAGGACTGATTATCCAGTATGTGATCTCGCATTAGAGTTCAGCATTTTAGACAGCAAAAAGAGAGGATGCATTTTGCAGCGGCTTTCATGGGAGCGCGCAAAATGTTTCCTCTCTTCTGTGTTTTCTCTGCCTTATATGGCTGGAAAGAACCGGCTGATTTTCCTTTATTTTTCCTCAAATGGAATATTCTTTTTCTTCAGAAATTCCTTCACAGCCCCGTCCCACTCGTGCTCCAGAGTCTTGTCCAGAGTAAAGCGGCTGACGGAGGTTCCCGTGACGCAGGAAAGGCGTTTATCCTCATAACGGATATTCAGATACAGGCCGTTTACCTCTGATGAGGCAAAACCTGTCTGTCTGTCCCTTAGAAAGGCCTCCTGGGCCTTTCCGGAAAGCTGCAGAACAATGTGAAAGCTTTCCGGCAGACGTTTTCCCTTAATCAGTGAAAAACAGAAAGGGCGCAGCGCGAGCCAGGCTGAAAATCCCTCGATTCCCTGCTCCTCCCTCTCCTCCGCCGAATAGTAATCAGGGCGTATCCGCCCGTCTATCTGAAAGCTGTTAAATGTCACAATCTGCGCTTCCCTGAGCAGAAAATGGTCAAAAGTAGTCCCTATAAACAGCTGTCTCGTAAATTCTTTTATTTCTTCTATTTGAAGCGATACCATATTTTTCCTCCAATATCTGCTTTCCAGATTTCTGGCTCCTATTTACCATATCAGCAGGAAAACAAGCGGCTGCGAAGCAGACATTTGTTTTCACCTGATATGGTAACGACAAAATGTCTTAGCTGCCAGAGGCAGCGGCAGATGTGCAAAGCACATCTGCATTTTGGAGTTATTATACCACATTCACTAAGCTCGAAAAAACCTCGCTAAGTGTCTGGGTATGACTCGCACTAACCTCTTGCTTCGCCTGCGGCTTGCATTCGCTAAGTGCTCCTATTATACCACACCTTCCTTCTCTCTTCCACACACTAACAGTTGCAAAAAAGCGATGTTTTATTTATACTTCTATGTATAACTACAGAAATTAGGAGGACTTTCACACAATGGAACAGTATAAAAATGATTTAAACGGGCTGACAGAGCTTCTTACAGCAGGCGTGTCTCCCCTTCACACCATTCGGCATTCTATGAATTTACTGGAAAGCCGCGGCTTTACAGAGCTTTCCTTAGATAAGGCCTGGGCCTTAGAGCCTGGAAAGGGCTACTTTGTCAATGCCTTCGACACTACTCTCATCGGTTTCACCGTGGGAGAGGACGCGGCGGAGCACCCAAGCTTCCGCATCGCCTCCTCCCATACAGACTGGCCCTGCCTGATGGTAAAGCCGTCTCCGGAAATCTCTGCCGAGGGGTACGCAAAGCTGAATGTGGCAGTCTACGGAGGTCCGATTTTAAGCACCTGGCTTGACCGCCCTCTCTCCTTAGCAGGAAAGGTATGCACAGTTTCTGAGGAGCCATTCCATCCCCAGGTTCATCTGGTAGACTTTAAGAGACCGCTTTTAACGGTTCCCAACCTGGCAATCCACTTTAACCGAGAGGTAAATAACGGCGTGGCCTTAAATCCTCAGATCGACATGCAGCCGATTCTGGCTATGCTGGACGAGACGCTCAATAAGGACAGCTTTTTCCTGGATCTGGTGGCTGAAGAGCTCCATGTGAATAAGGAAGATATTCTGGATTACCAGTTCTATATCTACAACTGCGATATGCCTCAGACTCTCGGTATTCACAATGAATTCCTGTCTGCGCCGCGCCTGGACAACCTGACCAGCGTCCACGCCTGCTTAAGCGGCCTGATGGAAAGCAGCAGAAAGCGCGGTATCTGCGTAGCTGCTCTCTACGACAACGAGGAAATCGGAAGCAGCACCAAGCAGGGCGCGGCCTCTCCTCTGACAGACAGAATTCTGGAGAAAATTTATTTAAGCCTTGGATACAGCAGAAGCGATTTCCTGGACGCTCTGTTCGGCGGCTTCCTCCTCTCTCTGGATGTGGCCCACGCTTACCATCCAAACAAGGGTGAGAAATACGATCCAAAGGACCGTGTTCTGTTAAATGACGGCGTGGCCTTAAAGCTGGCCGTAAACCAGGCATACGCTACGGATGCTTCCCATGTGAGCGTCATTGAGGGCATCTGCCGCGCTCATGAAATTCCTTATAAGAAATTCTCCAACCGTTCCGACGTCAAGGGAGGATCCACTCTGGGAAGTATTTCCTCCTGCCTTCTGACCATGCCTGCAGTGGACGCAGGAGTCGCTCTCCTGGCTATGCACTCCTCCAGAGAAATGATGGGCATTAAGGATCAGTGGGCTCTGGCAGAGCTGACCCGCCAGTTCCTGGCTTAAAAAGAAAGAAAAATGGGGAAGAAAGATTTCTCGTTCCACTTAAAGTCACCGAAATCTTTCTTCCCCATGAAAGCCAAAAAAAATTCATTTTAAAACAACCCGGCTTTTACCGGGCTGTTTCTCTTTCCATATTCTTCTCTGCCTTCAGAGCCAGTATCCGCATCGCCGACTCTTCTATCCGTGACTCGGTCAGCGCCCCTTTTTCTACCGCGTCTTTCACAGCCTGTACGGCCGCGTCAAAATCCTCCGGCATGAGTATCATGTCCGCGCCTGCCGAAAGAGCGGCCACAGCAGCCTCCCTGCTGTCATAGCTTTCTGTCACAGCCCCCATATTCATAGCGTCTGTAATGATAATTCCCTCAAATCCCAGCTGCTTTCTCAGCACGTCTGTCAGCAGTGTTTTGGAAAAGACAGCCGGACGGCCGTCCTCTTCAATCTCCGGGACGCCGATATGGCCTGCCATGACGAAATCGGCTCCGCTCTCGATCCCTGCGGCAAATGGCAGAAACTCTGTCTCTGAAAGCTCCTCCAGAGTTCTGTGAAGCACAGGCTTCGTCTCATGGCTGTCCTCCGCCGTTCCTCCGTGGCCTGGGAAATGCTTTAAAACAGGGCTGACTCCGTGCTTTTTCAGTCCCTTCACTTCCTCGGAAACCATGCGCGACACTATCTCTGCATCGCTTCCGAAGGACCGTCTGGCTACTACCGTATTGTCCTGATTCGTGAGCACGTCCGCTACCGGCGCAAAATCTACGTCAAAGCCTAAATCCGCCAGATATTTTCCTATGGTCTCTCCCACCTCAAAGGCCTTCGCCTCGTCATTGGAAGCTCCTATTTTACTCATATCAGGAAAGGCTTCCAGGGAAAATCCCTCTTTTCCGCTGATTCGGGCTACCTGGCCTCCCTCCTCGTCCACAGCCAGAAAAGGCGGCAGACCGCTTCTCTCTTCTCCGTACCGGGCCGTCTTTGCGAGCATCTCCCTGGTCTGGTCCTTATCCTTTAAATTCTGGCTGAAGTAGACGATTCCTCCGACCGGACGCTCCCAGATCGCGTCCTTTGTAGCTTCCCCGGCCATGTAAACCTCATCGTAGCCAGTCAGCGCCTCCGGCGTCACCATAAACAGCTGAAAAATCTTTTCCTCCAGAGTCATGGAAGAGAGAAGTTCTGCAGCCATTTTTTCCGCCTCTGAATCCCCCTTCTCCATGGCTTCTTTCTGGGTTTCCTTCTGTTCCTCTTTCAAAGTTTCTTTCTGCGCTTCCTCCTGGCTGCCTTTCTGGTCAGACTCCCCATTTTCCCGGCTGTTCTCTGCAGCTTCGGCTTCCTCCGGCTTTCCTCCCAGACCGATGCCAGTGTCGTCTCCCGGAAGCAGCTCCGGGCGTATTGATCCGGCTTCCTCCCGGACAGACTTTCTGCCTCCTGCCACCGCTCCTGCCGCCGCCAGCAGAATGGCCGCCAGGACGGCCAGAACCAGGAGCAGAACGCGCCGCCTCTTTTCTTCCTGGCGCCTCCGCCTGCTCCTCGCCCTGGAACGCCTTCTCCTCTGTCTTATCTGTTCCTCATCCATTCCTACTCTCCCAGCTGCTCTGTCTGAATCAACGTATGCTTTCTGTAAATTTCAAAAAAGTCGGCGTTTTCTGCATGGGCTTCCCCGCCAAGAGTCAGAGCTTCCCAGTCCTTCACAGAATCGTTCAGGGTAATCCCCTCCTTGAATCCGCTGTAAATATCCTGAAAGGCCTTCTGCCTTCTGGCGTCGTAAATCTGCTCCTTCCGCTGGGCTGTGGCCTCCTGGTCGTAGTCGTTGTCGCATCGGATCACACAGTATTCGCCCTGGTCCTCCACAACTTTGCTGACCTCCCCTGTCTCCAGGGCAAAAGCGGCGTAATCGTAATCCTCGCCCCTGTCTGCCCGTCCAATCTTTGCGGAGGATACCTCAAGACCTTCTGACGCGGCCGCCTTTTCCAGAGAAGCTCCCGCCTCTATGCTGTCTGACACAGCCTGGGCCGCCTCCCGATCCGCTGTCCTCACCTCTGAGATCTGGATCACCTTGGCCTCGCTGTCGCTGACCTCCATATCCAGATCCTTCGTCAGCTCCTCCACCGTTTTATTGGCCAGGCAGTAGTCGTGAAACATGGTATTGACCGACGTCTCGTCCACTCCCATATAGGAAATATCCTCTGGCGTCAGAGCGGCCAGATACTCCTCAGACGCCTTGGCCATGGCAGAGGCCTCCTCCTCTGTCAGGGAAATATTTCTCTCTTTGGCCAAGAGCGTTAATATTTTCAGTTCATCCATAAAGCTTTTCAGCTGTTCCTTTGTGTATTCCTCAAAGGTTTTTCCAGACTCGTCCACCTGGGCAGACCAAATCTGGCCGGTGCACAGCTCCTCGCAGGTGTTTTTCTGAGACATGGCCGCTATCATAATTTCCGGCCGTTCATAGCCCTTCTCGCCTCCCATCCCCGCCAGTATAGACTCTGTTTTCTGACATCCTGACAGGAGCAGAGGCAGAGAAATCAGAACCGCCGCTACAGACCTGATTCTCCATTTTTTTCTTCTGCTCATCCTTTTCTCCTTTGCCGGCAGAGCGACTGCCAGGCTACAGCAGCGTTTTTAAAATTTTTAAAACGCCGTCTCTCACATTGGTGTCTGCCTGAAAGCGGGCGGCCTGCTTTACCTCTGGTCTGGCGTTGCCCACCGCGAAGCTGTAATAGGCCCTGTTTAACATTTCCACATCGTTCAGCTGATCTCCAAAGGCCATCGTCTCCTCCGGGGCAATTCCAAGGCTCTCCTGAAGAGTTTTCACAGCCTCTCCTTTGTTGACCTCCAAAGCCATGCAGTCCATCCACATGTCCCCGGAAATCGTAATCTTCATCCTGTCCTTGTACTTATCCCAGAACGCTCCTGCCTCTGCCTGAATATCAGATTTTTTGTAGGCCGCCACCTTGATGATGGAATCGTCCACCTTAGTCACATCCTCCACCTGGACTACGTCGAAATGGTATCCGTCTCTCACCCAGTTGATAAATTCCTGATTTTTTGTCTCCATATAAGCGTGGCTGGATCCGCTGATAACCAGATCCAGGCTGGGATTCTTTCTGATATCCTCAATCAGCTCCACCGCATCCGCTCTTTTCATGGGATAGAGAAACAGATTTCTGCCAAGGCATCCCAGATAGGCGCCGTTTTCCGCAATATAGAAAATTTCCTTTCCGATGGGGGCAAAGGTGTATTCAATGCTGGCCGCCTGACGTCCGCTGGCCGCTGCAAAATGAATCTGCTTTTCCCTCTTCAGGCGCATAATCACATCAAACAGCTCTTGATTGATCTTGTTTTCTCCATCTCTCACCAAGGTTCCGTCTATGTCAGATACTATCAGCTTAATCATTCGATTCCCTCCGCCAGTTCTCTCAGTTTTCGATAGGTTCTGCCTGCTGGAAGTCCCACCACGCTTGTGTAGGAGCCGTTTACCCCCTCAATAAAAGCGGCGAACACGCCCTGAACGCCGTAGGCCCCGGCCTTATCCATGGACTCCCCGCAGGAAATGTACTCTTCTATCTCCCTTTCTGTCATGGGAGCTACAGACACGTCCGTCTTCTCCGCAAAGGTAACGGTTCTGCCCTCATACAGAATGGTAACGCCTGTGTAAACCTGGTGCACACGGCCGGAAATCAGCCGGATCATCCGTTTCGCGTCCTCCTCGTCTTTGGGTTTTCCAAGAATCTCCCCGTCGGCCGCCACAATCGTATCCGCACCGATGACTGCAAAACGTCCTCCAAGCTCTTTCTGGCAGCGTCTATATACATCCTCCGCCTTCTGCCAGGACAGCTCCTTGACGATCTGCTCCGGATCAGAGGAGGTAATGTGTTCCTCCACCTGGGAGGGCATAATCACCGGCTCAATTCCTATCTGATTTAAAATATCCCTCCTTCTCGGAGAGGCGGAGGCCAGCACCACCGGAAAGGAAAAAACCTTCCAGATCTGCGATCCGCATTTATTCTGTTCTTTCATATATAAAATCTCCTGTTTTCTTTGCTGTCCTCTCTTTTATACCATAAAAACGAAGGTCTGGCAAACTTCCGTTTTCCTTTTATTATGCAGAGGGCATTTCTCCCGACGGGAAGAAATCAAAAAGGCTCATCTGTCCGGCTCTGGCTTCAGGCGTTCCCGCCAGCTCCTCGTTCTGGATTTCTGCCTCCGGAAGCTCTCCCAGAAACGGCGACGGCTCTCCTGAGGTCACGAGAATCAGCTCTTCTCTGGCTCTGGTCATACCCACATAGAAAAGGCGGCGTTCTTCCTCCGCCTGCTCCGTCTCCAGAGGAAGCGAGCCTTTTCTCATGCCCGGGATAATAACGGCTGGAAATTCCAGGCCTTTAGAGGCGTGAAGCGTCATCAGGGAAACGGCGTCCGCTGCGTAGCGTTTCTTTCCGCAGCGTTTTAAGTCCCCCTCCCTTCCCCAGAAGAGAGTAAACAAAAAGTCTTTCATTGTCTTATGAAACATGGCCATCGACGCAAGCCGGGCCAGGGGCTCGTCTTCCTTCAGATCCCGGTCGCCCATCCAGGCTTTCAGAAGATCCGCAGGCTTTTTCCCGGCCATAGGCCGGTATTTTTCCAGCAGCTGCAAAAGCTTCTCTCCGCCTATGCGGCGGTTCAGAAATTGGACGGTTCTCTTAAATGCCGTTTCCTCCATTCCCTCCCCAGCCTCTGTCAGAAGAGCGAAAAATCCTTCCGCCTCACGGACGGTATCTGCCTCCAGAAACGTCCCTCTTCCCGTGACAATATAGGGGATTCCCTCTGTCCTCAAACATTCCTCCATCTCTTCTGCCTGGCGGTTTGTCCTGCACAGCACGGCAATGTCTGAAAAGCTTCTGGGACCTTTTTCCAAAAAAGTGCCCCGCTCCTGAGCGTCCAGCATGTCGATGCCGCCTATCATCCGGTTAATTTCCCTGGCTGTGAAAATCCCCTCAGAGCGCCTTCCCCCTGCCTTCACCACGCGGACTGGATCCCCGGAACCGGCCTTTGCGGCAAGTGTTCTCTCCCCGCCTGGATTGTGGGAAATCACGCTGCAGGCAGCCTTTACAATCGGTTCTGTGGAGCGGTAATTCTCCTGAAGGGCGATAACCTTTGTCTCCGGAATGTCCTGCAGAAGCCTCTTAAAGCACTCTGCGTCAGAGCCTCTGAAGCCGTAAATCGCCTGATCCGGATCTCCGATAACAAACAGCTCTCTTCCCTCTTTGTTCCACTCCCGGATCAGCGCGTACTGGAGAGGGCTGATATCCTGAAACTCGTCTACCAGAAGATACCGAAAATGGGAGCAGAAGCGGCGGATGGCCGGGCAGTTCTCCCTGAGCAGCGAAACCGTTCTGATCAGCAGATCGTCAAAATCCAGCCAGCCCTGCGCTTCCATGGCTGTTCTGTATCTGTCAAAAGCTTTCTGGAAGGAATTCTCCTCCTTTTCTCCCGTTTTTTCTGACATCTCCTGAGCCAGGGCCAGTTCCGTCTTTTTTCTGGAAACACGGCGCAGAAATTCTGTGGGGCGAAGGGGTTTTGACTCCTCCTCAAGAATCTCTTCCGCCAGGGCAGAAAGCTCCAGCGGATCTGCCAAATCTGCCTTTTCACCTGCCGCTTCCAGCATTTTCAGGCAGATAGAGTGAAAGGTTCCTGTCTGAATCAGGCTCTGGCCCCTCTTATTTGCCAGCTCCCGTTTCAGACGCTCCCTGAGTTCTCCTGCCGCCTGGTTCGTAAAGGTCACCGCCGTAATCTCCGACGGCTTGACTCTCCTTTTTTCAATCAGGCATTTGATTCTGGCTGTCAGCGTTCCCGTCTTTCCTGTTCCAGGTCCGGCTATCACCGCCAGACAGGAGGAGGGAAGCTCTGCCGCCTCTCTCTGCTTTTCATTCAGGAGGGACAGAAAATCTGCCGGCCTGTCAGGCTGAATCTGGCGGCTGGCCGGCCTGTCAGCCCTTTTATCCGGCTCCCCGGCCAAAGCCTTTGCTGAAAAGTTCTCTTCTCCAGACTGTTCCCGCTCATGTTTCTCGTGGTCAGGCGCCGTTCCGTTTCCTGCCTCTGAATCCGTCTTCGTCTCGAACAGGCCGCTCATGCTCATCTGTCCCTCCGGGCTCTCAATCTCGTCCGGAGTAAACAGCCGCACAGCGCCGTACTCCCCGTCAAAGCCTGGCAGACGCTCCACCTTTCCCTCCCGCAGCCTCCTGATTCCCTCGGCGGTCAGATAACCGCATTCCCGCTTAATGTCCTCGATGGGAACCTCACGCAGAATGGCAAACTCTGTTCCCAGCTTCCGGATCATGGTCTCATACTCTTCCCTGACCTTCTTTCCGGCGGCGGAACGGCCTGTGGAGGCCGCGATTACTTCCAGAAGCGGAACCAGGCTCTCAAAAGGCTTCGCCTTCTCAGGTACAAAGCCTTCCGGCCGGTCGGCCAGCTGGGCGATCCGGTGGGAAACTCCCATGGTCAGGCGTTTCTGGCAGACAGGGCAGATTCCTCCCTGGGCTTCTGCCTCTGCAGGACTCAGGCAGATGTGGCATTTCCTGTGGCCGTCAAAGTGGTACTTTCCCTCCTCCGGGAAAAATTCTATGGTTCCGTCAAGCCCTTCTCCCGTTTCCACCGCCTGTTTTAAGCCATAATAAGACAAATCTCCGCTTAAAAGGTTGGCTTCCCGCCCAAGCTTGGCCGGAGAGTGGGCGTCTGAATTGGAAATCAGCTGGAAGCGATCCAATGCGGAAAGCTGCCAGTTCATAGGCGGATCGGAGGAGAGCCCCGTCTCGACGGCATGGATATAGGGCGTCAGCTCCCCAAAGCACTCCTCCGCCCGGTCAAAGCCAGAAAGAGCGCCGAACATGGAAAAATGCGGCGTCCAGATGTGGGCGGGAATAAACATGCCCTCCGGGCAGGTCTCCAGCATAATCTCCAGCAGATCATGGCAGGACAGGCCCAGAATCGGCCTCCCGTCTGAATGGATATTTCCAATGGCCTCCAGCCTGGCCGACAGCTTCTCCGCCTCTTCAAGGCCCGGCAGAAGAATCAGGCTGTGAACCTTTCTCACTTTTCCATCCTGTTTGTAGATAGAGCTGATCTCACCGGAAACCACAAATCTGGTCCGTTCCTCCTCCGCTCCGGCCTCCGGGCTCAGAACGCAGTCCTCCCGGAAACGGTACAGACCGTCCTCTGCCGGTATCAGCTTTTCCTTCAGCTCCTCTCTCCAAGCCGGATGAGTAAAATCTCCGGTTCCCAGAAGCCGGATTCCCTTCTTTCTGGCCTGGAAATCCAGCTGCTCCGGCGTCAAATCGCGGCTGGTAGCCCTGGAATACCTGGAATGAATGTGCAGATCTGCAATATACATAAAATCCCTCCCTGAGCGCTTGTCTGTTTTCTCTGTTATTTTTTCTGTTATCTTTTTCTGTTATCTTTTTTCTCTATTGTCTTTTTCTGTGATCCGCTTCTGCTTATACGCCCCACAGCGCTTTTGCCGCTTCAGAAAACCCCTGTTCCGAAAAGATTTCCTCTTCCCAGAAAGCGTTCTGAAGAAACTCCAGATTCTCCTCCGAATACTCAATTTCCTTTGAAAGAAGACGGATATGCTCTGCCTGCGCCCCTCTGGAAAGACCTCCCTGGCGGAGAACTGCGTTTAAGTCTGTCAGCCTTGCGAGAACTGCAAATAAAACAGCCAGACCGGCCCGGGAGTACGCGTCCCCGTCAAAAGCGCATTTTCCAAAATAGCGGTAAACTCCATACTCCACCAGCCGTTCATAGAGTTCTGTCCCGTCCTCCTGTCTGGCCGCAGCCAGAGACAGCAGCTCCTCCACAGAACAGTCAAGCTCATCCAGAAGCTTAGTCCAGAACTCCCCCATAGGCTCCAGCTGCCTCAAAACGGCGAACAGCTGTCTGAAATACGCTGCTCTCTCTTCCTGGAGTTCTGGGTTTTTTACTGATTTTTCAGAATATTCAGCATTTTCGGCGTTGAAACGCTCTGAACTCTGCTCTGAAAACCGGCGGATTTTACCGGCTGTCTCTTCCAGCTCTTCCGTGTCGTCCAGACATTCCTGAATCTGTCCAGCCAGCTTAAGGAACTGGACGATTCGATCCGCCAGGCCGCTCCTGGAAGGGCTGCTGTCCTCCTCATTTTCCTGTAAAGCGCCGCCTCCCTCCAAAATCTGAAACGCCGCTTCTCTGGCAGAAAGGATAGATAAAAGGTAGGCGGCTTCCTCTGTCCGGGGCTGTTTTACGGCTTTTTCCCACTGCCTCCTCTCCTCTTCGCTTTCCCATTCCACAGTAAGCCTGAGAGGGCCGGATTCCGACACAAACAGTCTCGCAGCCTCCTCGCAGCACAGTCCAAGTCCCGTCTCTGTCCAGTCTAAAAGCCCCGGAATTTCCTCGTACCACTCATAAAATCTAGGATGCTCCCTGCAGATGCCGCACAAATGCTCCTCCCCCAAGTGAATAAAAATATCGCACAAATTGCTGTCGTTTAAGAAAGCGCAGCGCTCCTGCTCTCCTTTTAAACGGAAATGAGGCGTTCCTTCCCTGGAAATCCCATCCTCCAGTCTCTTTCCGAACTCTCCTTTTACCGTTCTGTAAAACTGAGCCGTCTCCTCATCTATGTCAATTTCCCATCCGATGCAGCAGTTATCTCTGCATCTGGACGCGATACACTGAAAGCTGCCGCAGTAAGAAGGTTTTACTATCATTGTCTCTCTTTCTCCTCTGTCTGATTCTGCAAAATATTGCAGGCTATCTGTATCCAGGCGCAGACAGCGCCTGCTTTTCACATACCAGACTCAGTATACCACTGGGCGCAGCGCCCGGCAACTTGCAGCGCTGCCTTAAAATGATTGTAAGCCTTCTTTCTATATGGTAAGATAAAATATGATAAGACAAATGAACACTGGTTTTGACGAAAGGAGAAGCAATGGAACACTTAGAAGGAAACCGTCTGCCGTTAATCGGCGATACAGCCCCTGCCTTTCAGGCGCTTACCACAAAAGGAACCGTTCACTTTCCAGACGATTATCAGGGAAAATGGGTCCTCTTTTTCTCACATCCCTCTGATTTCACCCCTGTATGCACCACAGAATTTATGACCATCGCCTCCATGGCAGAAGAATTTAAAGCACTTAACACAGAGCTGTTAGGACTTTCCGTAGACTCTCTGTACTCTCACATCGCATGGATCCGCCGGATTGAAGAGCTGTCCTGGAACGGCATTGAGCAGGTTCACGTTGATTTCCCTGTCATTGCTGACTTAAACATGAAGGTATCCCATCTGTATGGTATGCTGCAGCCCAACGTGTCCAGCACCCAGGCTGTCCGGGCCGTGTTTATCATTGATCCAAACGCTGTCATCCGGGCAATTATCTATTATCCGTTAAATCTGGGACGGAATTTTGACGAGCTGAAACGCATTATTTCAGCGCTTCAGAAGGCGGACGCCGATCACTGCTCCACTCCCGCCAACTGGCGGCCGGGAGACGATGTGATCCTCCCATCCCCCGTTACCTGCGACGAAGCAAAGGAGCGGGCGGAACATCCCGGAGAAAACGAATATTCTCTCGACTGGTTTTTAAACTTCCGAAAAGAAAAGTAGGACAACATTTTGTCAGAAAATCGACCGTTTATCTTCAGATATTCGTAAATTGCCTTTTTCCTCCTGCTCCCTTATAATGGTGACAGGAACACCAGCTGGTGATTAAAAGGAGGATTATTTATTATGATAAAAAAACAGTTGATTGCATGTTTTATGGCAGCTTCTCTGGCTGCTGCATCCCTGACGGGATGTTCCGGCAGCCCTTCTTCCAATGAGACATCTGCTCAGGAAACTGTTGCCAATGTATCTTTAGACGATGTTTTAAAGGATATCAAGGAAGCTTACGGAGAAAATTATGTTCCTGATTCTTCCGTCGACGAGCAGATGCTTTCCGATATTATCGGACTTTCTCCAGATCTCTATGAAAGCTATGTGGCAGAGATGCCTATGATCAGCACCTTTGTAGAAACCTTTATCGGCGTAAAGGCAAAGGAAGGAAAAGGCGAAGAGGCAGAAAAAGCCCTGAATGCTTACCGCGATCAGCTGGTAAACGATACCATGCAGTATCCGATGAATGTGGCTAAAATCCAGGCTTCCCAGGTAATCCGCCATGGCGACTATGTATTCTTCGTTATGCTTGGCGCGCCTTCCGACGAGGCCATGGAGGAAGGTGATGAGGAAGCTTTAAAATCTGCTGCTGAAAATAATCAGATCGCTGTCGATATTATTGACGGATACTTTAAATAAGCCATGGTATTTAGCAGTCTTTTATTTCTGTTCCGTTTTCTTCCCCTGTTTTTGGCGCTGTATTTCGCAGCGCCAAAACGGTTTCGGAACAGTATTTTATTTCTTGGAAGCCTTATTTTTTACGGCTGGGGGGAACCGGTCTATATCTCCCTCCTGCTTTTTTCTACTCTGGTGGATTTTGTCCACGGAAAGCTGGCAGGCAGCTTCCGTGAAAAGGGAAATATGACAGCAGCCAAATGGGTAGTGGCCTCTTCTGCCGCTATCAATTTAGGACTGCTGATTATTTTTAAATATACGGATTTCTTTATCCGCTCTTTCAATGAACTGACCGGCAGCAGCATTCCCCTTCTGGGACTGGCCCTGCCTATCGGTATTTCCTTTTACACCTTCCAGACCATGTCCTATACCATTGACGTCTACCGCGGGCAGGCTCCTGTTCAGAATAACCTGATCTCCTTCGGCGCCTATGTATCCATGTTCCCCCAGCTGATTGCCGGTCCCATTGTCCGCTATCAGGATATTGCGCGGGAATTAAACAGCCGCCGGGAAACAGTGGAGCAGTTTGCCTTCGGTGTCCGCCTTTTTATCATAGGACTGGGAAAAAAGGTGCTGCTGGCTAACCAGGCCGGCGCTTTATGGACGGAAATCGCCGCGATTCTCCCTGGAGATCGAAGTATTTTAATGGTGTGGATGGGAATTCTGGCCTTTTCCTTCCAGATTTATTTTGATTTTTCCGGATACTCTGACATGGCATCTGGACTGGGCCATATGCTGGGTTTTTATTTCCCGGACAACTTCCGCTATCCCTACATTTCAAAAAGTATTACAGAATTCTGGAGAAGGTGGCATATTTCCCTGGGAACCTGGTTTAAAGAGTATGTCTACATTCCCCTGGGAGGCAATCGAAAAGGAGGTCTGTTCCAGATACGGAATATTCTCATTGTATGGCTTCTTACGGGAATCTGGCACGGCGCAGCATTAAATTTCCTTTTATGGGGAATTTATTTTGGAACCTTGCTGTTATTAGAAAAATTCATTTTGAAACGCTGGCTGGAACAGCTTCCTGCCTGGATACAGCATGTCTACGCGTACCTGCTTGTCCTGTTGGGATGGGTACTGTTTGCCTTTGAAGATATGAATGCCGGTTTTGTCTATCTGACTCAGATGGCTGGAGGCGCCGGTCTTCCTCTCTGGAATGATAGAACTTTATTCCTCCTGTGGGGCAGTCTCATTCTGCTGCTGGCCTGCACAATCGGCTCCACACCGCTTCCTGCTGCAGCAGCCAAAAAGCTGTGTTCAGACATCCAGGGAAAGCTTAAAACTGCAGGACTGATTCTGGAACCTCTTTTTTTAGGCCTGGTGTGCTTTCTGTCTGTTGCCTACCTGGTAAATGCCACCTACAACCCGTTTTTATATTTCCGCTTTTAACGCGGCCAGAAGGAACCTATTATGAAAAAACAATCACTTTATCCGGCTGTTGTAACCGGTCTTTTCTGTGCTTTTCTGGGCTGCGGCGCTCTCTTATCCGTCCTGATGCCTAAGAAAAGCTTTTCTGAAACGGAAAACCGCTATCTGGCACAGCTGCCCATATTTTCCTGGGAACGCCTGGCAGACGGCACATTCGGCACAGATTATGAAAAATACTTAAGCGATCAGTTCCCGTTCCGAGACAGCTGGATCGGGGTAAAAACAGCGGCTGAACAGCTTCAGATGAAAAAAGAAATTAACGGGGTATGGCTGGGAGCCGATCAGTTTCTGTTCGAAGCTCTCTATCCGGAAGATATTGACAGGGTTCTGTATGAAAAAAATGTAAAGCGGCTGTCTGTATTTGCCCAGGCACAGGAAGAGCTTCTCGGCTCCTCCCATGTCCGTATTATGCTGATTCCCTCAGCATCTCAAATCCTCACAGAACAGCTGCCTGCATTTGCCAGCCCGTTTCAGCAGAATCAGCTTGTCACTGATTTAGAGAACAGTGGGATTTCTTCTTTGATGGTTCCCGTTCAAAGTGCTCTGGCCTCTGCCCACTCTGAACTTCACTCGTCAGACAGGGAACTCTACTACAGAACCGATCACCACTGGACCTCTTCTGGGGCTTACGTGGGCTACAGATCCTGGGCTGATTCCATGGGATTTAAACCTTTATCTCCATCTGACTTTACGGTAGAGACTGTTTCCGGCAATTTTCTGGGAACGATTCATTCTAAGCTGAATCTCCCTATCAAACCGGATTCCATCGAGCTTTACCGGCCCTTAGAGGAACCTGAATGGAGTGTGTACTATGATGGCTCCAGCGAACCATCCCACAGCCTCTATTCGATGAAAGCTCTGCAGACCCGCGATCAATACCGGGTATTTCTGGACGGAAATCATGGCTGGACAAAGATTGAAAATCCTGCCCAGCCATCTGATAAAAAGCTGTTGATTCTAAAAGATTCCTACGCCCACAGCTTTGCTCCCTTTGCCGCTCTCCATTTCGGGGAAACCCATATGGTGGATCTTCGCTATTTTAATGGAAAAATCAGCAGCTTTACCAGGGAGCAGGGCATTACAGATCTTCTGGTTCTGTACCATATACCCGGATTTATGAAGGATGCCAATATCAGCAAGCTGGGGTGGTAGATTTCAGCTCTTGAATATTAAGAATATCAAAAGGAGAGAGAAGCGAACTTTCATATAAGAAGTTCGCTTCTCTCTCCTTTTCTGTCTCTATTGTTCAAACAGAACTTTTCTGCCCTGCCTTTTATTTCCGGAAAATTCCTGTATACTCCCAGGTAACGCCCTGATCCTCTGACTGAAACATAAAACCGTCTGTCTCTGCTTCCTCGGAGGTAACTCTTATAAGCAGCTTCTCCCCCTCCTGTTTTGGCATACTCAGATAATCATAATCTTCCATAGACAGGCCATATTCTTCTGCAGTTTTCGGAAGCTCTGTTACCTGGTCAAATGGAAGTTCTGTCATTTCAAAGGATACGCCTCCATCCCGCGTCAGGTATATGGACGAATGGGAGCGGGAGGCACCGGTAAGCCCTGCTGCCCCGAAATTTTCGTCAAAAAACTGCAGCCCCTCCGCTGCCCCTATCTGGCCGCCAAATGGATCTGCATTGGCACAATTCCAGGTGCTTCCTCCGTCTTCTGTCTGCTCCAGCTGATAAAATCTGCTTCCCGCCGCTGCGCCGGCTACCACAAGACGCCAGCCCTTTTGATCATTCAGGAAAAAATACATGGTTTCTGTGCTGCGATCTATCGTCCAGCCGTCTTCCTCCTTAGCCTTCTCTGCCTGAAGGACCGTATTCTCCTGAGCCAGTTCTGCCTGGCTGATATACTCCGGCTCCATGATGTACCGGACCGGTGTGATACCGGATTCTTCCGGAATGTGCAGTGACACCTCGAATCCGGCTATTTCTCCGCCATTCTGAAGCATATGGAAGCTTCCTGTTCCTGTTTCTGTTCCATCTCCGTCTGCATCTCCTGAAACATACTCCAATCCCTCTGAGGAATGAAATGCTCTCCGTCCCAGATACAGAAGCTCATAAATCTGCTGCTCTCCCAGAGTGTCTGACCACACCTTTACCTGTCCTTCCCAATCTGCCTTTTTCAGGATTTCAAGCATGGGAGACAAAAGCTTGTCGGAATCATATGCAGCATCTGTATTCTGATCTGTCCAGACCGTCATCGTTTCTCCGTCGTCTGCGTCATAATCTATGAGATAGGTATTCGTCTGCCCGTTTTTATCTTTTCCATAAATCAAAGTATCTAACTCTTGAATGGTTCCCGTTTCATCAAACCCTGTCTGGAATTGGCCAGAAATATAAAGCTCCTCTGGCAAACCCAGCGACTTGTCTAGATCTGCCAGAATCCCTTCTATACCAGATTCAAATATATTGTTATGTTTGAAACTGATCTGCTTTTTATTCTGCCACTCCTCTATCTTCCATGATAATGCTCCATGATATGGGATCGCTGAGTAGATTATTTTCCCTGCAAAGAAAACAGATGATGTAATAAAAAGGAACATCTCCAGCCAGAATATTGTACTTCTATTCTGCTTCTCTGATTCCGTTTTTCTGCATTTTTTCCTCGCCGCCAGCCATAAAACCAGCGTTCCAACGCATCCTGCTGTCCCTAAAGCCAAAGCCGGTATATGGCTTCTCACACCGCCATACTGGCACAGATGCCACAGACGCTGCAGGGTAAAAATGTAACATACCAGACTTATTTTTCCAGATAATGCATAAATATATTGCATACTGACACCTTTTCTTTTGTTTTATTCATATTTGTGGTTCGTTTCCCTTTTTTCTTATGCCTATTATACTATAGAACGCCATATTAAAACAGTCTTTTTCTCAGCCTCCCCGCGTAATATCCTGCTTCTGATACCACTCCAGCGCTTTCGAAAAATCCTCTGGCTGAAAATCAGGCCACAGTCCATCAACCACATAGAAATCTGCGTAGACAGACTGCACAGGCAAAAAGCCGGACAGCCGCCTCATGCCTCCCCACCGGATAATCAGATCGATTCGGGAAATATCATGAGACTCAAGCTGTCTGCAGATGCTCATTCTCCGGCTGCCTGGAGCCTTTAATTTTGCCAGATCCCATTCCCATCCATAGTTCACAAGGAAATTCAGACGGATTCCTCCTCCGTTGAAGTCTGTCCTCCTTGTATATGGCAGCAACGCTTTCGGAAATGCAGGAGATTCCTGGTTTCCTACTACCAGAAGGGATACCGATTCTGCCGTAATCCAGTCAATCGCCTCGACGCAGGCCTTTGAAAAGGCTTCCACCTGTTCCTTAGGACGTCCGCAGTTATCTGTAGTAAAACCATAGTAGGTAATCTCTTCCACTCCTGCATTTTTTGCCAGTTTCAGCATGTCCAGTCCTGGCTTTAATCCATGTGCATAGCCGTCCTGTTTTTCCAGCCCTGCGCGCTTTGCCCACCGTCTGTTTCCATCTGGAATAATTCCAATATGTTTTGGAATACGCATATCATCACTCTCCTCCTGGTGAGTATTGACAGATTTGGCAGAGGTTATACAATGACCTGCACACTACTTCAGAGGCCTGATGCTCGCCCACGCAGTAAAATTCTGAAATACAATATCCCCTCAAACTCCCGATGAAATTTGAGGGGACAAACGATTAATAACTCTCTTTACCTTCTGTTCGATTTACAATTGCTGCTCCATTGCTGGTTCCAAGACGTTTACAGCCCAGTTCTATATAGTGGACAGCATCTTCTAAAGTACGAATTCCTCCTGACGCCTTCATTCCTGCTGGTTTTTTCAGATATTTTCTGAAAAGCTCTATATCTTTAAAATCAGCTCCTCGTGAACCATATCCTGTTGACGTTTTAATGAAATCAGCTCCTGTATTTTCGACTATTCTGCACATTGCTGCAATCTGAGCTTCATTGAGAAAGCATGTCTCAATTATAACTTTTATAATCACGCTATGCTGATGACATAAATCTGTAAGAACCTGGACTTCTTCCTCAACATAGGCTTCATTTCCTTCTACAAGCTTTCCTATATTGATAACCATGTCGATCTCTTCAGCGCCATTCCTGATTGCTTCTTTTGCCTCAAACAGCTTAACTGCCGTTGTATGTGCACCAAAAGGAAATCCAATAACGCTGCAAGCTTTTACTTCACTTTCTCCAAGCTCTTGTGCTGCCAGTCTGATATTGCATGGATTGACACAAACAGATGCAAAATGATACTCTTTCGCCTCTCTGCATGTTTCAATAATATCCTGTTCTGATGCAAAAGGCTTTAAATATGTGTGATCGATATACTGATTAATTTTCATATTTGTATCCCTTTTTAACTTTATTTTTCCAGTAATGCCTTAGTCTGATTCGAAATTGCAGCTACTGCCTGCTCTGGTGTATAACCTTCCATTTCAATGCATCGCTGAATTTCTGTCATCATGATCTCTGAATGAATCTGTGGATAATCTTCATTAATAGGTCTTGGAATATCTGTATACTGCATTTGTTCAAGTGCTGTCTTCGCTGCTGCATTATCAGCTATAAACTCCTGATATACAGAAGACTCTGAGGCCGCTTCGCTGCTCGGAACATATCCTGTCTGGACAGACCAGTATGCTGCTATATCCGGACTTGTCAGATACTTAAGAAAATCCATTACTGCTTCTGTATCTTCCTCATGGCCGGCCAGCATAACAACATTAGCCCCTCCGGTCGGTACACCAAAGCGTTTATCTTTCGGAAGGAATGCAGTTCCAATTTCAAACTCACATGAATTGGTAAGTGTTCCAAGGTCTCCGGATGAGGTAACAATCATTCCTGTAATTCCTGCTGCAAAATCTGAGCGGGCTGCCTCATAAGAATTATACTCTTTTCCTGGCGGTGCCTTCATAACACCTTCTTCTATCATACTCTTCCAAAGTGCCAGCGGTTTTGTTCCTGTCTCATTGTTGAACCCTATATCTGTTTCATCCTCATTGAGAATACGTCCATCTCCCTGCATGATAAATGCTTCATAGAACCAGGCATCAATGGGCATCTCAAATCCCCATCTCTGGTTGGGAATAGAAAGCTTTGATGCATATTCCCTCAGCTCATCCCATGTTTGAGGTGGTGTTTCCGGATCCAGGCCTGCTTCTTCAAACATGTCCTTGTTATAGTAAAACATTGGGGTACTTCTGTTAAAAGGAAGCGCATATAAACCTTCTCCCCAGTCGCAGCAATCCATCAGACCATCATAAAACATCTCTGGATCGAGTCCTGCTTCCCTGGCTGGCTCTGTCATATCCTGAAGCACTCCATAATCTGCAAACATCTTTGTACGTCCCATTTCAAGCTGGGCAATGTGAGGTGCTTCTCCTGATGTGACCGCTGTCTGCAGTTTTGCAGCCATATCGTAATAATTACCCTGAAATTCCACTGTTACATGAACCTTATCCTGGCTTTCATTATAATCCTTAACTATCTTATCTACTGTCTCTCCCATTCCTCCGCTCATGCTTGTCCAGAATACCACATCTGTCTTTTCATTAGCTTCAGATACTACTCCTCCTTCCGAAGTTGATGCCGCTTCATCCTTTGCAGCACTGCATCCCGTCATCAGGCTGCCTGCCATCAGAAGACCCAGCCCTATTGCTGTACCTTTTTTCATAGTAAAAATTTCCTTTCCCTTTTTATTTTAATAGTTCTTCTATTGCACTTCCCTTTGCCTCTGGCATCTCAAAGCCAAGAAGCTTTGCAAATGTAGGTGCTTCGTCTATAATACACTTTCTTTCCACAATCACACCTTCCCGGATATCAGGTCCTGCCATCATAAATACCGGCTGAGGGCCCTTTGACGGAAGATGTCCGTGAGAGGCAACTGAAAATTTGTAATCTGAATTATCCGGTCTTTCTATAACCGTACCAGTCCACCGATTCCCAAAGCTGGTATTCTGTCCCTCTAAAACATATTCAAACTCACCTGCAAGGTGCTGTTCCCTTCTCACCTCTTCCTTATGAAAAACTGACTCTATACCATATTCCGGAGTCGCTCTCATTTTATACAGAAGCTCTTCCAGCTTTTTCCTGGTCACTGAATCGTCTGGATTCTTCATAACAATCTGGCAGGAAAGAGAGGTGGAATTACAGTAGGCATCCCAGTCACGGATCGTTCCATCCTCTCCAACCCGGATCAAACCTGCCTGAACAAACAGTACATTAGGATGAAACACCTGCTTAACCGGAAGATGACCATGATCACTGATGACAGCAAAGTTTGTATCATCATAAATTCCAGCATCCATAGCTGCTTCCATAAGGCGTCCCAGCCAGTCATCATTTGCAATTACAGCCTGGGTAATGGCTGATCCCTGAATGCCGTTTGCATGCCTTGTATGATCCAGATGTGCCAGATGTATAAACATGACGTCTGGCTGATACCTTCTTATAATATCGCAGGCACATCCAACCATCATCTGATCCATAAATGGCTGTGTCGTCCTTCTGAGCTTATGCCAGTGTCTCTCAAGGATCCCATTCTCCCCAAACATATTTTCACTGCAGGCAGTTTTGAGAATGTCTCTTGGATCCACTCTGTCATTTTCCGGCCATATCTCAGGTACAAGCCAGTCAATTTCCGGATCTGCACCCATACACGGCCATCCAATGCAGGCTGTTGTGAACCCCTGCCTATGCGCCAGGTCAAGTATGGTAGGAACCTTGAGATCTTTATGATACCAGAACCAATCCGGAGCCGGATTTCCCACATCTAACTTTTCATTATGATAAATGCCATGAAATTCCGGCCAGGTTCCTGTAATAATCGAAGCATGGGCCGGATATGTAAATGACGGATATACGCTTCGCATCCCTCCCTGGGCATAAGCCCCTCTCTCTAATATTTTCTTGAAATTAGGAAGTGTCTTAAGATACTCCATATCTTCATCAAAAAGAGAATCCACTGATAACACAATTAATTTTTTGTTCATATTCTTCTTGTCCTATCTTAATTATTTTATTCCTGAGTAGGCAAATGCCTTTCGAATCTGTTTATTAGCTACAAGATATACTAACAGTATCGGCACAACAAGAAGCATATTTCCTGCCATGAGTACGTTCCACAGACGTCCTCCCTCCTGGCTATTAAGCATTGCAACACCAATCGGAAGTGTCCTGTATGCATCCTTTGTTGTCATAATAAGCGGCCAGAAGTATGAATTCCAGCTTGAGATAAAACTCAACAGTCCTATTGTAAAAATAGCCGGTCTTGCCATAGGAATCATAATCTTCATGATAATCTTAAGTTCCCCTGCATCATCAAGGCGTGCCGCCTCAATTATCTCTTCCGGAATCTGCATGAAATACTGACGAAGAAGAAAAATACCAAACGCATTGGCAATAAACGGTAAAATCTGTGGCAACAGGGATTGCAGCATACCCGCCTTACTGAACATCAGATAGATGGGGATAAATGTTACCTGCTGCGGAATCATAAATCCCAGAAGAACAATTCCAAAGAAAACATTTTTATATTTAAATTTACATCTGGCAAATGCATATGCTGCAGGAACTATTACAAGATACTGCAGAATTAAAACAGTAACACTTACAATCAGGGAATTCTTAAGAAATCCCCACACATCCACCATTTCCAGTGCTTTAATATATCCTTCAACTGTCCACCGTACAGGAAGAAGTGCCGGTGGATAGACTGTTGTCTCCTTGTATGGTTTGAATGATGTCAATACCATCCATATAAATGGATATGCAATGATAAATATCATCATAAGTTTTAATACAACATTCAACATACTTACTAATATATATCCAGCCTTTTTTAATTTTCTGCTGTCCATGTTCGTTCCCCTTTTATTGATAATGTACTTTCCTGCCAAGAAATACAAAGTATAAAATTGTCAGTATTCCAACCAGCGCAAGAAGTACAACTGCCTCTGCTGTTGCCGGACCAAGTTTCAGATATTTAAAAGCATCTGAGTAAATTTGATATACCAAAGTATTCGTTGAATTCACCGGGCCCCCCTGTGTCATAAGGTTTACCGTCTCAAACACCTGGAATGAACTGATGGTCGCAACTATTGTCGTAAAAAACAGAGTTGGACTGATCATCGGAAGTGTAATATGGAAAAATGTTCTTAACCTTGGGGTATCATCTATTTCAGCCGCCTCATAGATATCCTTTGACACCCCTTGGAGAGCTGCAAGAATAAGCAGTGCATAATATCCCAGACTCTTCCATACCATCATTCCTATCAGGGATGCAAGTGCCGTTTTGCTGCTGGCCAGAAATGGAAATGGTTTCAACCCTAATGAGCGAAGTACATAATTAACAGCTCCTATCTGAGGATCCATAATCCAAAGAAATACGGTGGATACTGAAACCAGAGAAATAATATGTGGTGTAAACACAGCAGCAAGCGTTACGCTGTTCAAATGCTTCTGCGCTTTTCCATTGACCCATACAGCAAAGAGTGTTGCAAGTACCATCAGGATTGCGACAAGTCCGATTGAATAGATAAAGGTGTTTTTTAATGTAGTATGAAAATCTACAGACTTAAACAGCATAATAAAATTTTCCAGTCCTACAAATCCACGTTTTTTGCTAAGAAGACTTCCATCTCTCAGACTTGAATCTATCAGATAAAAAATAGGGTAAATTGTAAATACTGTAAGCAGAAGAATTGCTGGCAGGATTAATACATATCCTTTCAATGCATCTTTCCGATCATGCGTCCACCATACGCTTTTTTCCACAGAAGCATTCTTTTTCATGATGATTATGCTCCTTTCTCAAGATTTCTGACAGCATTCCTGATTTCAGGTGTCACTTCCATTCGTTTTCCATCTTTGGCAAAAGCAAACAGATGCTGTTCCCTGACATAAAGTCTGCATCTATCACTCTCAATGTCCTCTTCCGTTTTAACGATTACTTTACCGTAAGCCGTTTCAACTGAGTAGTTCATCTCTGCTCCCAGCTGCTCTTTTGTAATAATTCTGCCTGAAATATCCAGCAGTGCTTCCCCTGGATCCAGGAATGATGTTTTTTCTGGCCGAAAACCAATCTTTATATCCGGAACCATATTATCCACAATGTTCATTGGAGGAGTCCCTATAAACTGTGCAGTATACACATTCTGGGGATTGTGATACATTTCCTTTGGAGTAGATCTCTGCATGATGACTCCCTTATCCATAAGTATGATATTATCGCCCATACTCATAGCCTCAATCTGATCATGCGTTACATAAATAAATGTTGTTCCAAGTCTTTTATGGAGCTCAATAAGCTCTATTCTCATCTGCTGACGGAGTTTTGCATCAAGATTGGAAAGCGGCTCATCCATAAGAAATACTTTTGGCTTCTTGACCATGGCTCTTGCCAGTGCAACTCTCTGTCTCTGTCCTCCAGAAAGTTCTGAAGGTTTTCTATTGAGATAGGGGGTAAGTCCAACGATCTCGCTTACATCTTCAATCAGCTGTTTTCTCTCTTCTTTAGGAATTTTTTTATTTTTAAGACCAAATTCTATATTATCTTTCACGGACATAGTAGGATACAGCGCATAGTTCTGAAAAACCATTGCAATCCCCCTCTTTCCCGGTTCAACATCTACAACATTTTCATCGTCAATCAGTATTTCTCCTGAGCTTGGCTTTTCCAGACCTGCTATCATTCTAAGGGTTGTTGATTTTCCACATCCGGATGGTCCTACAAGAACTGTAAAGGAACCGTCCTCAATTGTAAAATTAAGTTCTGGAATGATAATTTCCTTTCCATATTCCTTATGAATATTCTTCAATGTGATTGAACTCATACTCAATTACCTCCTGTTTACAGAACATACATATTCTGCCCAATTTTTTTGTTTCATTGCTCCATCGCTTTTTCTTATCTATCTGTGTCAGCAATTTTTGATATCATTCAACAGCAGTATGTATAATACAATGTCTTATCCATAGTTTGTAATCAAAGTTTCGAAAAATTTATGTAAATTTTTTTTGCAAAAAAAGAACCTATGGCTGTCACACCATGGTTCCTTTTACTTTTTATCATATCATTTTCTGTTTTATCCTTTTCGCATTTTGAGCACATCCGTCAGATTGATTGGGCCAGCCAGAAAGAAACTTCGTCTATAGGGACCCTATGAACAGACAGGTCGGAACACTATTTTTTCCTATTGGAAACAACTCTTTTTTACATTTTTTCATAATAACTGATAATCTCCTGTTCCAGCTTCACATTATGCTTCAACATATATTCAACTGTATTACAGTAAAGTTCGTTTTCTGCTAAAGATTTCAGTCTGCCCCGATCCCGCTCACTCAGCGGCTGGCAGCATCTGCAAAAACGTTCATCCTGAAGTTCTGCCACCGACATACGATACAGTCCAAAAGGAATTTCTGTTATCCGGCACAAATTTTCATGGATATAAAATCCGCCTGCATCTAAATCTCCAAAATGCAGGTATTTCACCCTCGGATTATTCTGATATACCAATTTTAAAAAATCCCGCTGAAACCTAGTTGCATAGCCTCCCAGATAGAAAAAACTGACATCCTGATTCCCACAACGGTAAAAAGAAGTTTTATTTTCCACTGTCATAAATTCCGGCGTGTGAACAATTACCTGCTCCAACGCCTCAAGATCCTCAGTACAAAATTCAACACCATGTTTTAAAGCTCCCACTTCCAGCAGTTTCCCATCAATTTTCAGTGTGATATCTCCCTTTAGACAGATCTTCTGCTTTTTCGGAACAATGTGGTATTTCTGCAAAATCTCGTCCTGTAATTCCCCCTCTTCACAAGGCATTTTTTCATATGCCCGAAGCAGATTACATACGCTTTCCAACGTATTTTCTTCCAGATACTTGGAAGAACCGTAAATCAGCATAGACGCTTCCCTCACATAAAGCAGGGTTTCATTTTTTTCAATAAATGTAAGAGCCTTCAGCACCTCCTCTGTCTGAAGGTAACTGTTTGGAATTTTGTTTTGCACAAGGATCCCCTTTAACCGCTCACATTCCCTGTCTGCCGCCGGAGAAATCCCGCTGTAGCGGGCAATCATCTGTTCTACATACTGCCGTTTTCTGGATTTCGATTCATACCCGCAGGCCGACTCCAGATATGCCTCAATCTCCTCTACCTTCTCGTCAATCAGGTAAATCTTTGCAATCTCGCTGCTGAAACCATTTTTCTCAAATGCAAGAAATCCATCTCTGCTGCAGACTTCTGCGGCCTGGTTAATTGCCTCTATCTCTTCCAGGTCTCCATCATTTTTATTATACTTTTTATACAGTTCTACAGGTGAAATGCTGGTTCTGCGGCAAATCACATTGGTTCCGCTATCCTTCTTGCTTTTCCGGTATTTCTCCACCAACAAAATCAGCATTTTTTCTTTATATGTTTTCATAAGCTTTTTCCTCATGAAACTGGACAATACCAAGCTGCATACTGTCAGGACGCACCCGCAGCACCGGAAGCAGAACCTCGCACTCATTTCCAATGGTCTCTGTTTTATCCGGAGAACAGAAGATTACCTGCAGCTTCTGCTGCCTCATAAAATTCAGCATCAATTTTACATTTCCCGGATCCATCTTGGCAAAGGGTTCGTCGATAAACACAAGTCTGGTAGAATTTACCCGCTGATTATAAATCATAAGCAGTGCTGAAGATAAAATCAGCAGATACGGAATCTGTACCTCCGCACCTGAGTTAAAGCCAGTCTGGCGTGACAGCTTTGCACGATCCAGAATCTGATTGCTTACTAAAATTTCATAAGTCATATAATTCCTATAATCTGCAAAGCGGGCAATGGTTTCCTCGCTGTTTTTTTCTATAATCCGGTTAATAATTTTCCGAAGTTCTTTTTCCAGATGTTCTCCCTCTTCATCAGAAACAGAAGTAAACATGCCAAATGTCATCTGTCCGTCTGAGCTGCCTAACTGCTCTCTCTCTTCCAGATATCTGGCATACTCAATGATTTTTGCATATTCTGTACCATCTTTTACATAATGGACATCAAACTGATACTTGGCAGAGAAATCCAGCTTCACCAGTTCTCCATTGATCTGCTTTAAATCTTCTCTGGCCTTTTCACAGTATTTTCGAATATTTAAGACAAATTCATTTTTAAAGATGTCCTCGTATCGTCTGGTCTGAGCATCCAGATTCTGACAGATTTCCTGAAGATTATCCATCCAGATCCGATCTTTTCTGGCCGCATAAAGTTCCCTTCCTTCTGTTCCAACGACCAGTTCGTTTCCTGGGTAACGACTGTTATAGGAAGCCTGTAGAGTAAAAAGTTCCTTTCTGTGCTGTTCAATGCTTCTGGTAATACGCCCTCTTGTTTCCTGTGCTAAAAGACCGCCCTGAGTGCCGCCTGCCAGGAATTTTTCGTAAGCTTCTACCGCTTTCTGGACTACGGTGTAAGCGTTTATTTCATATTTCCGGAAGCGGCCTTCTTCTGCCTCAAGTTCTATTTTCTTCTGCTGTCTTCTCGCCCCACACAGCTGGATTTCCGCTCCCAGACTGCTATTTTCCTGATCCAGCTTCCCTCTGGCCTGCTTCATCCCCCTTTGTTCGTTTTGCATCTGCTCTATCAGCTGATTCAATTCCAGATATTCCCGATTATTTTTAAGAGCTTTTTCCAGCCGCTTCAGCTGATCCTCAGAATCTCTGCAAAGCCTCGATACCTCCTGGTACTTTGACGGAGCCTCATAGGCGTATGAACGGAAAAAGGCTTTGTCTCCATTCAGACGGTTCTTTCTGTTTTGCAGCTCCCTGCGTTTTTCAAGCACAGACTGCTTCTCCTCGCGAATACGCCGAATCTCCTTCTCTGCACGAATCCGGTTCAATTCATAAATTTTCTGTCCCAGATAATAGACACCGATGCGATCCAGACGAAGAAAATAACTGTCCATGGCTACAGATACTCTTCCTTCTTTGGAAATAGCATTCTCGAAATTACGAACCTGCTGTAGTTCTACAGCATGCATCCTTCCCAGCTGAAACTCAAAATATCTCTTCGCTGCCTCATTTTTAATTTCCAGCATATGTACCACTGAATCCGCTTCCGGATTGAGTTCTTTCCGCATCAGCAGCTTTGTATTAAACAAATGGGCATATTTGTGGGATGAGCGATTTAAAACATCATCTGCTATGTCATAATACTGGGGTTCTACCAGAATACTGTACCGGCGTGGTCCGAGAAATGCCTCTATGGCATCCCGCCAGGTTTCGTCTGTCAGGCTGATTACATACTCACAGGCAAACTGAGCTCTGCTTTTAATCTTTCTCTGTTCAAATTCCCGGTTGATCTCATTCCGCAGCTCCACATAATCTGGTATTCGATCATAGGTGCTTCTGTGCTTCTTGCAGTCTTCCAGAATTTTCTCCTGAATATTCAGCTTTCGGTTCAGCTCTTCTGCTGCCAGATTCAAACGGTCGATTTCTCGAATTTTCTCATCATAAGCCTGTTCTACAAGCCGCTTCAGCCCATCTGCTGCAAATTCCTTCTCAGCCGATGAATAATCGCTTTCGCACAGGGATGACAGAATCTCCTTTTTCTCTGCGGTTTGTCCTTCTACCATAAAACTGTGAAGAATTTCGCTGACTTTCGTCTGAAAATCCTCCAGCTCCCGGCATTTCGCCAGCCATTCTCCCTTTTCTTTTTTTAGTAAGGCCAGCCGCCCCCGTTCTTCCTCCACCATTCTGGCGCCGTCCATCTGTCTCAAACTGACTTTTGCCTGAACCAGACGATTATCCAGCTCATTTAACCGTTCATCTAAAATCTGAAGATTCTGGCTGACCTCTTCCTGCTTTTTCTCTGCCTCTTCTTTTTTCTTCTCCAGCGCCTCTATGCCGGCCCTAAGGTCCTTTTTCTTTTTGTAAACAATCTTAATATCGTCAGATAAAAGCCTGTTGGACTCGTTCTCAAAGGTATCGTACTCTCCCAGAATATGCTCCAGTTCCTCAATCTCTTCCTGCACCGCATGAAAGGTGTGATTCAGCCGTTCAATGTTATTTTTAGCTTCGATCAGCTTACTGAAATCTACGTTTTTTTCTTCCAGAACACTTTCTCTGATAAAACGATCAATCTTAGCTTCTGGATCATAAGACATGATTCCCCGCAGTTTCCTAAGATAGACTGGCATCTGATTGATGCTAAGTTTCAATCCCGTCATCTGCATAAACTTTGGCAGTCCCTGTTCCCGGTTTAACATCGTAAGTTTGTATTGTTTCTGAAGCTCTGTGGCGCTATATGGCATGAGAATACCTTCTTTGTCATAAGTATGGTTTATCTCTTCCATTGATTTTCTGTCAATCACATAGCGATAGGTTTGATAATTGTTGGAAGCATTCGTTTCAATTACTACGCCAAGAAGGAAATTTTTTTCCTCTGCCTGATCGAAGAATTCCAGCACAATATGGCTGTATACATTGGGCACCTTCTCCGGCGGCCGCATATAGGTTCCTGCAGTAGCGTCCAAAAGACCTCTGGTGTAAGAGGAAACGGTCCGGCTGCCCTTTCCTTCAGAAGACTTATTAAATACCGTATCGCCATAAGCTGCATATTTGACAGCATCTAACATGGCAGATTTACCATTTCCGTTTTTTCCTGCAATCAGCGTAAAAAAGCCAATAGGCGCTGTTACATTGGCAAAACCGTACCAGTTAATCAGACGGACTTTTTTCAGTAAGATCATTCTTCTTCCTCCTCAAAATCTTCTGGTTCTATATCCTGCTGCTCATTTATTTTTTCGTCCTCTGCCGTCTTTTCGGACTCTCCATCCTCTTTCAGATATTCTCCTGCAACCGTTTTAAACTGAGGGAGATCCCAGCCAAACTGAAGGGAAGGATATAGCTGAATCTTCATGTCCTCTCCTTCTTCCTCCTCAGAATAATTGATCAGACTATACTTTTTAAACAGCTTGAACGCAGCATTTAATTCTGTCCGGACAACAAGCACTCCATAATCGCGAATTTTATCAATTAAATCTCCCTTGGTAACAAAATTCCCCTCATTGCAGCCCAGATTTTCCAGATATATTTTCCAGAGTACCAGAAGCAGATGATACTGCAAGTTGGTAAATGTCACTACATTAGCTCGTTTAAGGCCAACGGTTTCCATATCCGCCTCGCTGGCAATCAGCATTGCTACACCCGCCTTATCATCCACCAGAAGGTCAAATCCGATTATCCGAAGGTATTCCGACATATCCTGCCAGTTCGATTCTCTGGAAACAAAATCATACAGTTTTCCATCTCGCTCCTGAAGAATAAAGGTAGACTCCAGGAGTTTTCGGATACATTTCTTAAACAGGAGTCCGTTTTCCTCCTTCACAGTTATATGCAGACTGATATCACTCATATTTCTTCCTCTTTATCTTAATCCGGCTGATTGCCGCAACTTCCGTTTCCACTGTACCTTCTTCAAAAACCACATCATAGGGAAATCCCACAGAACCGGAATAAATGATGCTGGAAGCAATCATCATGGCATCCTCTCTTGTACGGACACCCCACTCCTCCACCGATACCTGCCCCTTATCCGGAATTTTTTCAGCCAGATAATCCTTTACCCGGTCCATACTGTACTGATCCGGTGTCGCTGTCAAAAGTTCATCTGTCAGACGCAGTTTCTCCTCCATGGACAGTTCATCCGATGGAATCCCTGCATTTTTTGTATTCGGATTTACCTTTTTCCGCCGTTCAAAGGACTTTCGGCTTATATAGCCAACCTGCAGTTGACGATAGCTTTGAGAAATCTGCTGTATCACGGTATCCCGTTCTTCTTTATCCAGATCCTTTATAAAAAGCAGCAGTTGATTCAGCACATTTTCCAGATTGGCCCCGCTGTTTAAAACCATCATCATGCGGACAGAATAAAGATTATAGTAAGTGTTAATTTTCTTATCAATATATCCCATGGTCTGATCATACTCCAGACTGATAAAGCTGTCTAGCTCCGCAAATTGGTGGTTAATTTTCTCCTTCGCCTGAAGCTCGTCCACGTTTTTAAGATCTCTATATTCCTTTATCATCTGCTCGTATAATTCGGAATCCCTTAATGTTCGAAGCATACGCTCAATACTGGCAATATAAGAAGGAATCAATCCACTCTTTTTTATAAAGAAGTAATCGTTGAAAAAGCGCTTCAACAGTTCATCTTTCAGGAAAAATTGTCCCAGGCTATTGGCATCCGACATCTTTGTCACTGCACGCATAATTTCCTGAACGCTGTCTTTCAGAATCAGCAGTTCATTTTTCAGATCACATTCATTTTCAATCAGGGGAAGTAAAATATTGGAATAAGGCCGAATTGTACGGACGCTGTCTCTTCTAAAGGAAGATTTTAATATTTCATAAATAGAAAAAATATGATTTGTAATCGCACTGTTAGAATTCGTGTCAAAAATTTTATGTATCGCGTCCACCAGTTTCCGGCAATAAGCCGAAACAGACGCAATATTATCCCCGCTGCGCCCTATTTCCTGGGACGTTATCCACCCACAGACACGAAAATAGCGGAGAATGGAGGAGGCGTTTTCCTGAGGTGTCCGCCTGCTGCTGACCTCCTCGCCAATATTCTCCGTCTCAATAGAATACATGCAGTTTTGCAGATAAAGAATCAAACAGTTTCTGGCATCTGTCTCATACAATACCGGAATTTCTTTCGATTTTTCAATCAGCAGACTGATACACTCAAAATAAATCTCCCTGTTCTGGCAGCAAAAGGGATTGAAAAATTTATCATTGATGGCTTCAAAAAACGGCATATCTCTTTCCTCTTTCCCCTTATCTTGTGTTGTATCAGATTATATCAAATTGCCGAGAAGATAGCCAGCCCTGAATTATATAATCTTTGGACTTCCCAAAATTTAAATCTCCGGGATGATCCACCGTTCTCCATCAAAATCCTCAAACTTTTCCGTTGTCACATTCTGTTCATAGTAAACAGCCAGGATCCGTTTGATATCCTCTTTGCCTGCCCGCTTGACAGAAAAGCTCTGTTCCTTCAGTGATTTCTCAATTCTGGAAAGGTATGGAAAGATATCCGGCTCTTTTTTATCTTTCAAGCGAATCATGAGCAGGAATTCATGGGCAGTCGCCATCTGTACCTGGATCCGGTCCAGATGAGTCTTGTCCTTCTCTAAAAGCTTCCGCCCCACTGGATTTTCCTCCTCCATCCGGGTACGCAAAAACCGTTTGTTATCTTCAAAGTTCTCCCAACTGTTCAAGCACAGCATTTCAATTTCTATCACACCTTTGAGTACCGTCATTAATGCATAGATCCTGGCACCGATACTGGTTTCTAAAAACACTGAGATATTGGTTGGCTTCAAAATTACCTGTCGACGATATTTTGGTGCAAAAACCAGATGATACTTGCATTCCCATTTTGTATGAGCTAAACTATTATTGTCCATTTTGGACCTCCTATGCTTTTATATTTGTGGTTTGCAGACCTACTTCTATTCTAGCATAGGAGTTCTTTCATCTAAAGAACTTTCCTCCCCCTGCATAGCAGGGGGATTATTTTTACTGTGACACATTGATAAGGCTTATCGACAGCATTTCCAAATCTGCCATCGACAAGCCTAACTGCACACACCTTAACAGGAAGAGTGGTGTTGTCATTTCACGGTCTGTCGGACGAAATTTTTTTAGCCTCCACATCCGTCTGTACATTCAATCCCCAGAGTTCAATGAACTGTGGCAACACCTGATAACAACACGCCTCATAGCGGGATAATTGCGCCGTTTTCTGCGTTATTGTCAATCGGTGTACAATTCTATGTGAACCTCATTTATCTTGTAATAGATCTTGCCATCCGCCGAGAAGTTATTGTTCCCAGAGAGCAGATAGCAGATAAATGGAGGCTCCGGCGATTCCTCTTCTGCAAAATGATGATAGGCAAAAGGAATCTGTATCTCGCTTAAAATCTGTAATAATTCTTCCATATCTAACCTCTCAATGCCCTTTCTATCTCTTCCTATAGTTTGCAGATTCCCTGTTCTTCTGCCGATGCGATATGTGTTTTCCCTTCTTTCAATCAATCTCCTTTTAGGATCATGGAAGGTGTTTTTTGTAGTTATACCCGCTTGATTCATATACTTTCATTTTTCTAAATTTCTTAAATTTGATAGCCATATCCCCAAATTGTCTCAATCTTCACAGTACTTCCTCTTTCCCGCAATTTTTTTCTCAAGCGTTTTACCAGATCATCTGTCACTCTGGTATCTTCTATATTTATATCTTCGTGATATCCCCAAATATCTTTTAGCAGTCCCTTTTTCGATACAGCACTCTGTTGTCTTTGTATTAGATAAAAAAGGAATTCATATTCTGTAGGAGTTGTCTTAAACAGTTCTCCATCAATTGTTATTCTTCTGTTTTTAGGAATAACACAAAGATTACCGCAGGAAACCGGCTGCTGTTTTCGCTCTTTGCCATCAGATAATAATTCCATCCTCCGAAACTGAGCCTTTACCCGCACAGCCAATTCCAATGGCAAAAATGGTTTTGTCAGATAATCATCACTCCCAAGAGTAATGCCTGTCACCCGATCCATCGGGGTATCCTTTGCTGAAATAATAATAATTGGCACGCTGCTTTTCTTTCTGAAATAAGAACAAAGGCTTAATCCATCCACTCCCGGCATCATGATGTCCAAAATCGACATATCTGGAATCCGTTCATCAAATGCCTGACGTATACTATATCCATCTGCAAAGGCCCGAACCTCATAACCATCATTTTCTAAAAAAGTAGTCACAATTTCTCTGATATACTTCTCATCATCAGCCAGATATATTTTTTTCAAACGCAGTTCCCCTTTCTTACAAAAATCATATCATTATCTAAAATAACCGTAAACAAATGTTACATGATTGCCACATTTCACATCTATTTTTGCCAATATCCATCATGATATCATAAAAACGTAACAGACATACAGAGCAGGAAAATTACCTGTCACACACTTTGAAAGAAAAGGAGAAAAATTATGATGAGAAACAAATTTAAACTGTTTTGTGTAACCGCAGCAATCGCCAGCTGTATGTCCATCCCCGCTTTTGCCGCAGAGACAAAGGAGGAGTACCAATCTGAAGCCGCCGTTATCTCTGCTGATTTAGAAACCGTAGACGCCCAACTGGAATCTTTAAAAAATGCCAACAATGCAGTTTCCGACAAATATAAAGCACTCTGTGCCGAACGGAAAGAGTCTGGAAATATGTCACTCGAAAAAGATGTCTGGGATCAGGTCAAGGAACTACACAAAGAAGCAGCTCAGTATCGGGTCAGCAAAGATGATGTTTCTTACCAAAGCCTTCGTGCATCTGCAAAGGAGTCCCTCTCAAGCGACAATTATGATGCAGCCTTGGATTCCTTAAAGCAAATCCTTGAAAGTAAAAAAGCCCGTTTAGAAAAAATGGAAAAAACAAATGAATTGATGCAGCAGATCGACGCTCTGTTAAGTGCTTAAACTCTCCACTCTATAACATAGTTCCAACCTCCTGTATGTCGTTGCGGGAGGTTGGAAGAACAGATTCCAGATACTTATTACCACAAGATGTAAACCAACTGCATTTAACACTCTGGAAATAAAAGAATTGAACAAAGATAAAGAACTGTGCGAATTATTATTTTATCGCCATTGTCCATCTTCCAAGTCTGAACCAGAGCTTGTAGCAGAAATCATAGATTTATTAAATGCACACACCCTCACGGTATCACTTGCTGCTCTTACATTAGAAGCAAGTGGCATGGATATAGAAGAATTTCTGTACGAGTTAAAGACCACAGGTATACATACAGAAATATCAGAAGAAGTTGAACTTTATAAAGATGAAACATTCTCCTACGGAAAAATGATGGAACATCTGCGCAAACTACTACAATTAAGCAGATTGTCGGCAGAACAACTGGATATTCTCCGCAACCTTTGTTTACTGCCGCCTTCCAGTGTACCGAAAACAATGTTCAAGCAATGGTTACAGTTGGAATCCTTAAATGATGTAAATCATTTAATCGGCTACGGATTCATTACGGAAGATACAGAAAATAAAAAGATAAATCTTCATCCGCTGATACAGGAAATCTCTTTTGACGAAACATTCCCAACAATGTCTGCCTGCTCCAAGTTATTTAACAGTCTGCATTTTGTCTGTCTGATACACGGATTGGAAGTGCGAAAACCTGAAATAGTCATTCACTCTCTGATGAGTATTATTGAGCGAGTGCTTGTAGATGTGCCGGAAGAATATCTGCTCTTTTTGCAGGACGCATTCTCCTATTTCGAGAAATATCTTGTAACAGATTTTCTTCCGAAGTTGGTAGATCGTATCGCTTTTATGATGGAACAGCTTCAACTGAGCACTCCTTGTGATAAAGCATTACTGCTGGACTTCAAAGCAGAATTGTTCGTACTCAGAAAAGAATTTGCTAACGCTTTGAAAAAGAGATTAAAAGCCATTCAGATCATAGAAAATGCTGATACAGAAGATGTGCGTACTATTACACTGCTCTCCAATCTGTATAACAATCTTTCCAACACTTATCTCTACCTGAAAAAGATGAAAGAAGCTGCGGAAGCATTGAAAAAAGCGTTTGAACTCCTCAAGAAACACGAACATCTGGGGCTGATGGAATCGCATGACACCATGCAACAGATTGGAAATCTTGCGAATGTGCTCATCGTCGGTAAAGAATACCCACAGGCACGAGAATTACTGACCTTGTATGAATCACTCATATCTGAATATGAAAATGAAGAATGCCTGGATTATGGATTCTGCCAGACAATGTTTGGCATCTTATGCTATCGTGAAGGAAAAGCTACCGAAGCAGAACGACATTTGCTCTCCGCTGAAACTATCATATCCGATGTAATGGGAACCGATAACGATTATATGAAGACCGTATACCGATACTTACACTCTCTTTATATACGATGGAAAAAAACAGCACTTGCACAGAAATATAAGGGAAAATATTTAGAATCAAGTAAGAATAAATTAAAAATCTCTCCATAAAATACTATTACCACTTTCATAAAAACCGTTTGACATCTACGATGGCTTAAGGTATATTATTGTCAGTGGTTGTGCTGTGGATGCTCGAGGGGCCCACAGCCGGAGGGGCTCATGCGTGGGCTCCTTTTTTTATCCTAAAAAACATTCGAAAGCGAGGTTATCGATGGCTCAGAAATTTATGACTTACGAACAACAACTAAATAAACTGCAAGCCGACAAAGGCTTGACCATTCCTGACGCTGACTTCGCACGAAAAACATTGGAAGAAATCAGCTACTATTCTTTGATCGGCGGATATAAAGATTTATTCCTGCATCCGGCATCCAAAAAGTATAAATATGGCGTTACCTTCGACGAGATTGTTGCTTTTTACCATTTTGATGAACAACTCCGCAGCCTTTTCTTAAAATATATTTTGCAAGTGGAGCGTCACTTGAAGTCTATGATTTCGTATCATTTCACAGAAAAATACGGAGAATTACAGACTGAATACTTAGCCCCACATAATTTTGATTACATTCATCATTCAAAACAAGTAAAAAGATTGGTAGATTCCTTAAGCAAGACAATTGCTATGCCGAATCATTACCGTTATATTGCTCATCACGCAAGAAAATACCATAATGTTCCGTTATGGGTAGCAACCAATGCAATGACTATGGGACAGACATCTGCTTTTTATCAATATATGCCAAATGACATTCAGGTAAAGGTCAGCAAGGCATATCCACAATATACAGAGAAGCAATTACACCAGTTCATTACAGTAATTGCCAAATGCCGAAATGTTTGTGCTCACGGAGAACGCTTATTTGACTTCCATACCACTGATATGATTCCGGATACATTGTTACATAGCAAACTCGGAATTACTCGCAAAAAGGGATTGTATCAGAACGGCAAGAAAGACCTCTTCGCCGTTGTAATTGCCCTTCGCTATCTGATTCCAAACGAAGAATTCAAGATGTTCCGTAAGAATCTGTCACTTTTGATTAAAGATGTACTCAAAAAATGCCCTTATCTCACAGAAGACCAGTTACTGAAAGAAATGGGCTTCCCTAAGAATTGGGCAAAAATTATGCGATAGAAAAAATGATTATTATGATTTAAATGCCGATAATGTATATTTCAAACATTATCGGCGTTCATTCTTTGTTAAGTTATAATCTTTATTTAATTATCTTAAAAGTCTTTTACGGAATGTAATTTCCAAAATCACAATTATACTTGCACCGGCACAAATCAGATAACCCCAAACGTTCGCTGTATCTCCTGTTTTTGGTGATTCAGTTGTTTCTTTATCATTATCTTTTTTGTCATTGGATGCATTAGCTTTTTCGTCTTCTGTTGTATCATCGGATACTTCGCCTTTTTCATCCTCTGTCATATCATCGGAACCATCCTCTTCTCCATCCTCTATCATATCATCAGATGTGTCATCTTTCTCATCTTCTGTTGTATCATTAGATGTGTCATCTTCAACCACATAATCACAAGCCAGGTTTCCAACAGATAATGCTCCTGAAGTCACACCATCGAGGAATCTATATACAGGTCTCTGTCCGTCGTTTGTGTATGTATATTCAGCAATTGCAAAACCTTCATTATTTGCTGTTACATCTACACCAGATGGTGCATTCACATGAACTACATCTACATCGGCGGTTCCGTTAAATGCAATCTTAGCAGCACGGTTATTATATCCATTATCCGATACAACCCATAATACATTTTCATATGTATCATAATCTAATGCCATTGCTCCGCCAATTTTGGAATCAATGTCTGTAATCTGTACGCAAGTTCCATCGTCATTTAACACATAAGCATATACATGACCATTATCTTCTAACGCTACGAAAAATACTCCGTTTGCTGTTGCTTTAGGATAATTTGCAATATCGAACGCTGCATTTGTGTTCTGATCGAAAAGTTTGCCATTTACATTTACACTGGAAATCCATTCAACTGATTCAATTCCCATATTTGCAGATACCTGTGGAAGAGAATCCGTTAAGTTCCATTCCATTAATGCAATTAAATCATCACCTTCTGCATTTGGATTTACCATTAAAATTGTATTATAATTTACACCCTTTACGCTATTGTCTCTTTCAGAAGCGAGGTAAACCATGCCATTCCCATCAACAGAAATACCTTCTGCGTCAGGACCAGCTGCTGTAGGATTTTCTGCGTCTTTCTGGAATCTTACACGTTTTCCATTTTCAAAATCTTTTGCAAATGTCATCGTACCATCTTCTGCCACATCAAGAATCGCTTCCAATTAACATATCACCTTCATACAAACGTACAGAATCTCCTTTTCCAAATCCGAATCCCAATGTATTTTCATCGATTACTAAAAATCCATTTGCTGGAATTATAGTGCTTTCTGGAATTGTATACACATGAGTATCATCATTATCTTTAATTACAATACCTGAAATGTCGATATCCGCATTTGTTGGATTTGCTAATTCAATCCAGTCTGCACCACCATTTGGATCTTTAGACTGTACTTCATTAATCACTACAGGATTTGTCACAATGTTTAATTTTCCTTTTGTAGATGTTGCAAAATCCACAAAATCTCCTGTTCCATCTGGAATTCTTGCATATACTCCGGCTGCATGACCCGTGTATTCAAATTCATCAACAACCACACCATCTTTATTGAAAATCGTTACCTTATCATTCTTACCAAAGCCAAATGTGAAATCCTTGTTGATTTCAAATGTATAAAATTCGCCTGGTGCAAGAACTATTCCTTCAGTAACAGGTGTAATGTCTGCAGCATGTCCTACTGGATCATTGTCATATAAATACCATCCAGAAATATCAACATCTGAAGAACCTGCATTGTAAATTTCTACCCAGTCAGTTACAATATCTTCACAATCAGATTCTACTTCATTGATTACGACTTGAGGCTTATACCAATCGTTTGCCTGACCTTTTGTTTCTTTCATGATTACAAAAGAACCTGTGCCATCCGGATATCTTCCAATAGAAGCATGTGCCGGATCTCCATCATAAGAAGCATGTTCTGTCCAAGAACACTCATCCACGATATTCCCATATCTATCATAAATTCGAATAGAATCACCTGAACCTATGCCAATTGCTGATTCAAAAGTTCCTTCTACATAAGAATCTGTCTCGTCATTATATACTTTTCCCACTGTTGTAGCTTCTACAACAAAAAGTCCACCAGCTTCCACCGTGTGTCCTTCTACAAACTGCCAACGATGATCATCTGAATTATCGCGAATTTCATATCCAGATAAATCCATAGTTCCTGTTCCAAGATTCATCACCTCTACCCAGTCATCTGGAGAAGAGTTTACTTCATTAAGGACAAGTTTATATTCTGGTTTTTCTTCTTCCTCTACAATTTGTAGCTGCCTGGTCGATAAATTCTCCTGTTCCATCTGGAACTCTCGAATATGTTCCCACTGCATGACCACTATATGAAAATGAATCCTGCTGCTGGTTGTTATTGTCATAAAGGATAATTGTATCTTCTTTTCCTAATGAAAGATTATCTAAAATATCACTATGTTCAATAACTAAAACTTCACCCGGATTTAATACTGTTCATTCGGCAATACGCCATTCTTCGTTTTCTGCCAATCGCTCTAAGTCTTTATTATCTGTAATAAACCAATTGCTAAGATCAACTGCTTCTGTTCCTGTATTGATAATTTCTACCCAATCAATATCTGTTGTTGGTTCATTTGATTCTACTTCATTAATTTTAATAACGCTCGTCATTTCTGCCGCATACACACTTTGTATTGGAGTAAGTGTCATGGAAGCAGCCATGCACAGGCTAAGTATTCGCATTACTTTCTTTCTCATACGTTCTTCCTTTCTTGAATAAACAAACTATTGCTTTATTATTCAAATTATAAAAAAGCAATATAAAATCCACCACCAAACTTTTGTAAAATTCACGCCAAACTTTCACAAAAAATCTATTTATTTGTTTACTTTACTTAAAATATTTTTCAATAAGAATCTTAGCAATGTTTTTATTTCCGGCAACAATATTCCCATTTAACTCCATGAAAAGCTTTTCACCTTTATAATTATACACTTCTCCATTTGCTTCACGTACAAGCAATGTTCCGGCCGCATAGTCCCAGATTTTTAAATGATTCTCCATATAAGCATCAATTCGGCCGCATGCAACATTTGCTAAATCTAAAGAAGCAGAACCGCATCTGCGAATATCTTGACATTCTTTGAAAACGGAAGCAAATCTCATGAAATTTTGTTCTGCTTCCTCTTTAAAATATGGCGATGTGCCAACAGAAATCAAACTGTCTTTCATCTGTTCTGCATCACTTACATATATTCTTTTTCCATTTAAAAAACTGCCCTTATCTTTTTCTGCATAGAACATCTCATCAGAAAAGGGATTATATATAATTCCTAGTATTATTTCACTATTATCTATGAGAGCCAAGGAAATCGCACTATTCTGATAATCGTGAATCAAATTTGTTGTTCCATCTACTGGATCTAATACCCATACTTGACCACTCATATCAATATCAGAATTATCTTTTTCCTCTCCCATGAATTGAATTTGCGGATATAAGTCCGAAAGTTCTTTCTGTATGAATTCTTGAACTGCTTCATCTATTGCAGTTACATAATCAAATACGCCTTTTTGTTTTATTTGTTCAGCCGCATTACGATTTGAAAATATTTTTGCCGCCTCACGAACAATTTCCTGTACTTTTAAAATCTCAATCATAATACTTCTTATCCATTAACTATTCATTATTCTGATTCACCAGGACAGAAACATAATCTCCGCCAAGGTTATGTATTTCTTTTAATGCTTTTTTCAAAATGCCTGCTGTCTTCACCTGAAAAGATGCATTTGGTGAAATTACGATTTCATAATTTCCCTTTTTCATCTCTTCATAAAGTTCTTGCACAGTTTCAATACTATGTGAAAACTTCGTACGAACACATCCATACTGAACGGCCTGATGTGTATCGCTGCCACTAATCATTGGAACATCTAATTTTTTTGCAAGCATGCCTGTTTTTTCTTCAAAATAGTCCTGATTCAACGCAATATCCTTGCCATTTAAATCTAAAAAGTGCAGGCGTTTTAACTGCTCGAATGATAGTTCCGGAATATGTCCGCCTTCACGATATGGATGTGCAGCTCCTATTACTATCGGATACTCTTCAAATAAATCCATTAACTTCTTAAAAGGTAAGAATTTCCCCTTTTCCTTATAGGTCGCTAAGCGAGCATTTAATCCTAAGATATGCTCTGGCGTTCCAAGCGATAAAATATGACCACCTTCTGCAATATCTGTTTCCATTCCAATAAAAACACGTAGCCCTTCCGTTGTTACAAGTGTATCTCCTTCTCTTTTACATTTTTCCATTAAATAGCCATACATTTCATCAAACTGCAACGTATTAAAATGTTCTGTCAAACAGATTGCATCTAACCCTGCTTCTTTTGCCTCTCTTAAAAGCCAATCTGTGTATTCTTTAGAAAACGGCAATTTTTTTGCCAGTTTTCCATGTGTATGAAAATCAATATACATTTTTTCTTTCTCTCCTATACATATACAATTACAACAGCAATAATTGCCATCCAGAGAAAAGAAACTGCTAAAAATAGCAAATCATCATATGTGATTTTTAATGATGATAATTTCATTTTCTTTACGTCCTTATTGGTTGCTGCATAACGATACCCTCTCATTTCCAATGCTTCTACCGTTGTACGGGATCTTTTAGCAGTATTTAACATTAATGGATAAAATGAATGAATAATTATTTTTATTTGATAAATTAAATATTTTATTTTCCCTACAATACCATTAGCTTCAGGTGCTTTCCCTCTTAAACGATAAGACAAGAGTACGTTTTGAAACTCCTCCATCAACATAGGAAGCATTCGATAGGCATAAGAAATCGAAAATGATAATCTTTCCGGACATCCAAACCACATCAATCCATTCGACAATTTATCTGGATCCAATCCAGAGAATACTGTGATAGATGCAAGTGAGACCGTTGCAACTTTCAAAGTCAACACTAATAGTGGGATGATTGTTTCTGTATTTCCACCAAAAAACAAAGATACGATAAACAAATATCCTGTCTGTGAAAAAACACCTAATAAGAACAGAAACAAAACTAATCCCGCAACTCTTGCCAATATGGTGGTCACAACTACCAACGCAAAACAACCTGCAAGAAAGATAACATTACCGGAAAACCAAGGCACTAGTCCAAAGAACAAATACCATCCGATTAACACTCTTGGATCCAATTTAGCTATTACTGTATCATCATTTCCATATGCATTTTTTAATACCTGATTGCGTAAGAAATCCATAGAAAATTTATCCAATATATTTTCTGAAAGTTTTTTTATTGTCTTTTCCATTTTTCACTCCATCTCTATTCCCTAAACAAAACTTTGTAAAAATTCATCTATGGTATAACAGAATGCATCTTCATGAAGTTCTTTTCCCATTGAAAAGATTTCCGGTGGTCTGATTCCGACCATATCAACAATTTCTTTGTTACCAAAAATTTCATTTCTACTGCCATCAGCAATCACTTTTCCTTGGTAGAGTACAATGATTCTTTCTGCCCATTCTGATACAAGCTGCATATCATGTGTTGCAATCATTACCGTATCTGTCACATCGACCATATCCTTTAATGTTTTCATAATTTCTTTTCGTGTCGCAATATCAAGATTTGCAGTAGGTTCATCTAACAATAAGATTTCTGGATTAAGTGCCACTCCGATTGCGAGACTTGCTCTACGCATCTGACCACCAGATAATAATCTACCATCTTGGTTTTTCAATTCTGTTAAACGAAAACGTTCTAAAAGATCCGCTGTTTTCTCTTTCCAGTTTTCAACTTCTCGAACCTGCATTGCATAAGCGATATCTGCTTCAATCGAATCTTTTATAAACATATCTTCTGGATTCTGATACACCATTGATACAGATTTCGATAATCGTTCTGGTTTTGTATCCTGAACTGCCACACCTTTTAGCATGATTTCTCCTACATTTGGCTTAATAAGACCTGTCATCAACTTCATCATTGTTGATTTTCCTGCACCATTAGACCCAATTAATGCAATCTTCTCTCCTTTTAGCAATTCTAGATTCATTTGTTCATAAATTTTCTTTGGTTCACCTTTTACTGAACGATATGATACTGACACATCCTTAAACGAAACAGACACATCACCACCCCGAGATCTATTTTCATGAATTTCAGGTTTTACAAATCTCAGATTTTTAAATACATTTTTTCCATCTGAAATCGTTGAGGGAAGAATACATTCTTTTTCCAATTTTCCTTGTTTTTTCAATTCGTTGGCAGCTAATGTAACCTGTGGCGGAAAAATATTACTTTCCTGTAAATCTTCAACCCTATCCAGCGCTTCCTTTGTTGGGAGCAACCATTCCACATGCCCTTTTTTTAATAAAACAACGTGTTTACAATAATCAGCTATGTACTCTGTATGATGTTCAATTACAATTATCGTCTTTCCTAAACGTTTATTTAAATCCTTTAAAATTCCATAAATCAAATCTGCATGTTTTGGATCCAACTGCGCTATCGGTTCATCTAAAATCAACACATCCGGTTCTAACGAAACCGCTCCGGCCAAAGCTAAAAGATGGGTTTGACCACCTGAAAGCTGCCATATATATTCATCATCTTTTCCTTTTAATCCGCAATCCTGTAATGCCTTTTTCCCTCTTTCCAAATAATCTGGCATTGCATAATTCATACAGGCATATGATGCATCATCCAAAACCGTTGGTCTAACAATCTGATTTTCAAAATCTTGATATACATAGCCTACTGTTTTTGCCAAATCTCCGATTTCTACTGTTTTGGTATCAATTCCGTTTACCCAAATACATCCTTCTAATTTCCCTGTAATAAAATGTGGAATTAATCCATTCATTACTTTGCATAACGTAGATTTGCCGCAACCGTTGTTTCCAACGATTGCGATAAAATCTCCTTTTTCAATATTTAATTCTAAATGATTCAATGTTGGAGCATCTGCCCCTGGATATGTAAATGTTAAATCTTTAATCTCTATAATATTGTTCATTTTATTTTTTGCACCTTAGAATCATCTGCTTTTTTCTTCATAACTACTAATACTACAACTACTACCACTGCTGCAACCAGCATAGCAATTGCCATTGCTCCAGTACTTTCTGCCCACTCAGCTTTCCATTCAATTAATTCAGATCCTGTTTCAGCTAAAAACTCTGCCACAACTGCACCAACAAATGCAGCTCCACATCCAACGATCATCTTAGGTCCAATTGTTGGAAGGGCTGTTTCTGCTGTTCTTGGCTGCATTCCAAGAAGGGGTTCTATTTTTCCATAAAGTTTAGGAACTAAGAACAGTGTTGGCAGTAAGCAGAAAAGAATTCCTGAAAATAACAAATCATTAAAAAATGCAAAACCTTCTGTAAAGAATACTGATTCTGGAAGTCCAGCAACCGCTTCAAAATCTTCAATTGCAAATTGCACTTTTAAAATATCCACCATCATTCCCATAAATAACTGTGCTCCAGTACCAATCATTGCTGCAATCCCGACCATCTTCTGGTTCTTAGGATTTCTAACAAGTCTACCTGCGATGTAGACACCCAATGTTACTGTTACAAATTTTTCAATTTCGCCAAGTCCACCAAATTGTCCTAACATAATTTCACTAAATACCAACTCACCTGTTGCCGCTCCAAGCGCTGCAGAAAGTGGATCAAATAACATAGCCAATACAAGTGGAATAAACAAGAAAAATTCTACTGAAAATTCTACAATTCCTACCTGAAATTTAGGAATCAATTCCGTAAATAAAGTTGCCAAACCATAAAGGGACATTGTAAGTACAAATACCATTAATTTTTGTGATTGTGTTCCTTGTTCTCTTTTCATAACAAATTTTTCCTTTTGCTGTTAGTTATTTTGAATCAGATTAATTGTAACAAACACATGTAAAATCAAAAATCATAATCATGTAAAACTTTTCTAAAAAACTTTCATGTATTCGTAAAATTATCATTCCCTTTGTTGAAATAAACAAAAAAGTATTGTTGCCTATACGAGTTCAATTTAGAATATTTTTCACAAGGAGGAATGTTTATGCTTACTTATAACAAAATTACTAAAAACGAAGCGATAAAAACATATATTATCAGGGCAGATGAGTCACTTGGAGCATTAGGATTTACAGAACATAGTTTTGCACATGTAACCCATGTGGCAGAAACAGCCGGATATATTTTAAAAACATTAGGACACGATGATAGAACTATCGAACTCGCAAAAATAGCTGGATATTTACATGATATTGGTAATCTGGTTAATAGGAAAGACCATGCTCAGTCCGGAGCTGGATAGTGTCAAGATTTTTTCGCAAAAATCAAATTCAGTCGTTTGGTAGCCGGCAGTTAACCGGCTATGATATCAGACAACAGATCATCCTCCAGTTTGGAAAGATGATCCATATTCATGTAGCGTCTGGTTCCCCACTGGGTTGCTGCTACATGACGCAGCCTGGCACATACGAGCATCAGAGCACTCTGTCCATCAGGAAAAGCACCGATCGCCTTTGTTCGACGTTTGATTTCACGATTGAGGCGCTCAATGGTGTTGTTTGTCCGGATTCTAGTCCAGTGCTGTGTAGGAAAGTCCATGTAGGTTAGAGTTTCTTCTATGCCATCTTGTAGCTTTTTAGCAGCAGAGCTGAGTTTCATTTCTTTCAATTTCTCAGCAACCTGTCGTGCCTTCTCACGTGCGGATTCCTTGCTCTCCTGGGCATGAATAGCCTTTAACATCATAGCTACTGCCTTCATCTTGTTACGTGGAGTAACAGAGAAAATGTTCCGGTAAAAATGGACGGTACAGCGTTGATAACAGGCATCTGGAAATACTTCTGGTATGGTTTCAAGCATTCCGAGATTTTTATCTCCGATGACCAGACGAACCCCAGTTAAGCCTCGTTCTTTTAGCCATACAAAGAAGGAACGCCAGCTCTCCTTGTCTTCTTTCATACCTTCAGCTGCACCGATGATTTCACGGCAGCCATCGGTGCTGACTCCGATGGCAACAAGGATAGAAACGTTTTGGATTTCACCACCCCAGCTGCGTTTCAGATAAACACCATCCACATAGACATACGGATAGCTGCCGGAGAGTGAGCGTGTACGCCAGGTTTCAATATGCTCATATGCCTTTTTATTGAGATTACTGATGGTTCCTGGGGATACTTTTGTTCCCCACAAAGCTTCAGTGATATCCTCGACACGCCGTACAGAAACGCCTGCCAGATACATTTCAATCAGAGCCTCTTCAACAGAAGATTCTCTGCGGCGGTAACGTTCAATAATGGCAGTTTCAAATGGAATGCCCTTAAGCTTAGGAACTTTCAATTCTACTTCTCCTGCTGTAGTATGAAGATTCCGTTTATAATGGCCGGAACGATATCCCTGACGCTCAGAGGAACGCTCATGATGACGTATAATTAATTTCGCAAAATCAATTTCATAAAAATAGACATGGTCTAT
>OGXP01000211.1_pt1 | contig 72435 bp, 67 predicted proteins | sample 1576351 | NCBI WGS metagenome assembly OGXP01 (sample SAMEA3541517, study PRJEB24748) | human gut metagenome | biome: human gut; feature: human-associated habitat; material: faeces | place: China | collected 2012
TTTTGCTTTGTATTCTATAAATGTAGCTAGTCTATAGAACGACCATGTATGCAGGCTATGATTGTTTTTTCGACTTGTTCTTGTCGTTGAGCGGATGTTTTGTAGTCGCTCTAATTTGATTACTGAGACATCATGTGCTTTTGCTGTATTTACAATTTCACGACTTAGCTTATGATCTATATCTTTCATGATACGTTGTTCTTTGTTGTTGGTTTTGACAACCGCCAGCGTGTAAGAAACCAAAGATATAATCCCCAAAATTCCTAAATAATTAATCAATGTTCTTTTCATCTTTACCACCAAATTCCTTACTAAACCAACAAATATAATTATCTAATATATCCTCGTTAAATTTATTTCCTGCACTTTTCCTATCTAATTGATAATCAATCAAAGAATGTATTGTCATTGTAAAAGAAATAGCTGCCTGATCAATGTCTTTTACAAATATTTTTTGATGAACTTGTAATGCATAAAAAAGATTTTTTGTTGCTAAAATCATTTTTTCTGTTTCCTCACACATAATTTGAGCAGCCACAACATTTGTAGTGCGTGTGGAATAAATGATTTTATAAAACGAAAACATTTCACTTTGTGTACTCATCTTACAATAATTATGAACCATTAATTTTAAAACTTCTTCTAGACTTTTATCTTTGACAAGTTTTCCATAATCAAGATCCGTTATTTTTAGTTTTTCTTTTGCTTGTGTTCTTAAATAATCATACATTGCCTTTACAATTTCATCCTTCGAACGGAAATGATTATACAATGATGGTTTCTTTATCCCTAATTGCGTCGCTATTTGTGACATTGAAACATTGTCTATTCCATTTTTAGACGCTAACATAAGTGTCGCCTGAATAATTTCTTCTTTCCTCTCCATATCTATCCGCTTCCTTATGTTAGTTATATTACTACCTATTGTTAGTTTAATCAATAAAAATTTAACAATTTCCTAGCTTTAACCATTATTTCATGACATTCTCATAAAGATTTTATTTTATTTGTCACCCAAAAAAATACATATATTCACAAAAAAGTAGAGACACTTTTTCAAAAAACTTGATTTTTCAAGGTTTTTGAGACGTATCTCTACTTAAATATTTGTAATATTTTATTTAACGACAATGTTTACAATTTTATTTTTAACCACAATTACTTTAACGATATCTTTACTGTCAGTATGTGCTTTAACGTTTTCTTGTTGGAATGCTAATTCTTTAACAGTTTCATTATCTGCATCTTTAGCAACTTCAATTTTAGCTCTTAATTTACCATTAACTTGGATACCCATTTGAACAGTATCACTAACTAACATTTTTTCATCATATGTTGGCCATGGTTCATAAGCAATTGAATCATTGTGTCCTAATTGTTGCCACATTTCTTCACAAATATGAGGTGCAATACATGAAAGCATTTTAATAAAGTTTTCAGCATATTCTTTATAAACATGTTCAGCTTTATAACATTCATTAATGAAAATCATCATTTGTGAAATAGCTGTATTGAAACCTAATTTTTCAAAATCATCAGTAACTTTTTTAACTGTTTGATGATATACACGATCTAAACTATGATCATTTTCATCAGATAATTTACCAGTTTCAATCATTAAACGATAAACACGGTCTAACCATTTACGAGAACCATCTAATCCATTTGTTGACCAAGGAAGTGATGCTTCAAGTGGTCCCATGAACATTTCGTATAAACGAAGTGAATCTGCACCATGACTAGCAACGATGTCATCAGGGTTAACAACGTTACCTCTTGATTTAGACATTTTTTCGTTGTTATCTCCTAAAATCATACCTTGGTGTACTAAACGTTGCCATGGTTCTTTACATTTAACAACACCACAATCATAAAGAACTTTATGCCAGAAACGAGAATATAATAAGTGTAATACCGCATGTTCTGCTCCACCTACATATAAATCAACTGGTAACCATTTATCTAATAATTTTGGATCACAAATTTGTTCACTATTATGTGGATCAATATAACGAATATAATACCAACATGACCCAGCCCATTGAGGCATTGTATTTGTTTCACGACGTCCTTTTTGTCCATCAATTTCTACTTCTAACCAATCTTCACAATTAGCAAGTGGCGATTCACCACTATCATGAGGTTGGAAGTTTTTAGTTGCTGGTAATTCTAATGGAAGTTCTTCTACTGGAACTGTACGCATTGTTCCATCTTCCATATGAACGATAGGAATTGGTTCACCCCAATAACGTTGTCTTGAGAATAACCAATCTCTTAATTTATAAGATACTTTCTTTTGTCCACAATGATGTTCTTGTAACCAATCTACCATTTTATCAATAGCTTCTTGTTTTCCAAGACCATTTAGCCATTCGGAGTTAATATGAACACCATCTTCTGTATAAGCTTCTTCTCCGATATTTCCACCTTCTAATACTGGAATGATTTCAATACCGAATTTTTTAGCAAATTCATAGTCACGATCATCATGTGCTGGAACAGCCATGATAGCTCCTGTACCATAACTTGCAAGTACATAATCAGAAATCCAAATTGGGATTTTTTTACCATTTACTGGATTGATTGCATAAGCTCCAGTAAAGACACCTGTTTTATCTTTATTAAGTTCTGTTCTTTCTAAGTCAGATTTACTTGCACAGCTTTCTTTATAAGCTTCAACATCTGCTTTTTGTGCTTCGGTTGTAATTTCTTCAACATATGGATGTTCTGGTGCCATAACACAGTATGTTGCCCCAAATAATGTATCACAACGTGTTGTAAAAACTGTAAATACTTTATTTGTTCCATCAATTTTGAAATCAACATTTGCCCCAATAGATTTACCAATCCAGTTACGTTGCATTTGTTTTGTAGCTTCTGGCCAATCTAAGTCATCTAAATCAGCCAATAATCTTTCTGCATATTCAGTGATTTTTAAAACCCATTGACGCATTGGTTTACGAATAACAGGATACCCTCCACGTTCACTCTTACCATCAATAACTTCTTCATTTGCAAGAACGGCTTTTAATTCTGGACACCAGTTAACTGGAATTTCATCAATATAAGCTAATCCTTGATCATATAATTTTGTAAAGATCCATTGTGTCCATTTATAATATTCAGGATCACTTGTTGCAATTTCACGATCCCAATCATAAGAAAATCCTAATGATTTAATTTGTTTTCTAAAAACATCAATATTTTTCTTTGTAAATTCTGCAGGATGATGACCTGTTTGAATTGCAAATTGTTCAGCAGGTAATCCAAATGAATCAAATCCCATTGGATGTAATACATTATATCCTTGCATTCTTTTCATTCTTGATACGATATCTGTTGCAGTATATCCTTCAGGATGTCCTACATGTAAACCATTTCCAGATGGATATGGGAACATATCCATACAATAATATTTAGGTTTTGAATCATCATAACAATCTGTTTTAAATGTTCTGTTTTCGTCCCAATATTTTTGCCATTTTGGCTCTATTTTTGTGTGATCGAACGGCATAATTTTTCCTCCTTAAATATAAAAAAGCGTCCTTATCTAAGGACGCCAATTTCAACGCGATACCACCTTAGTTCTAGAATAAAATTCTAGCACCTCAAAACTTTAACGCAGTTCTACGATATTTTTTACTTTATTCAAAAATACATCTCCTAGGCGAGTTCACAAATACTATAATCAGTTTTCACCACCCACTGACTCTCTAAATATAGGGGATTTGCTAGTACTCCTATTCATTGATTTTGCTTTTCTATTATACCACATCACATACTTTATGCAATAAAAAACTCCCTAACTCTTTAAAGCTTCTATAATTTCTATCTGTTTTACTTTTTTAATTGGGATCAAACAACATAATAATGTTAAAATAAGTACTCCTATAAAAACACCTAAAAGCACATTATTTTGTATAACAAAAAATTCATCCATCAAATCTGAAATACTTTTTTGAATCAACTGATTAGCAAAAATAAATAACTTTTTTAAAACAATCATTGCTTCTATAAATGCTGTGCAGGAAATACCTAGACCTTGACACAAAACAAGAGTTATCATCTGCCATAATGAAGCCCCCAATGTTTGTAAAATAGCAAAATATTTTTTTCTTTTAATGACCATCAAATATAAAACAACACCTAATAAAAAGCAAGCTGTTACAACTGCTAAAGAACTAAAACAATAAAGGATCCATTCAATTTGTTGAAATTTTTCATCGATGCTTGAAGATAATGAACTATTTGCAAGTTTAAATTGATATAAAGGATATTTATTTTTTAAATCTTTTAAAATATTTTTATCTTTCACTTGTAAAAAAGCGGTTTGCCCTACTTCTATTTGATAAAGTTCTTTTAACATTTGACTCATTGCATATTCATTAAAATAAACGGTCTCCATTAAAGTCTTTTTATTTTCAATCCCTACAATTTTAACTTTATAAAAACAAATTCTATTTTGATATTCAAAAAACAAATATACATCTTTATTTATTAAATCCTTCTGATGCGATAAATATAAAAGTTGTTCATAAGTAGACTTAGATAAAATGATTTCTTGAGCATTTTTTATCTTTCTTCCTTGAATTTTCTTTTGTGGTTGCTGAATATAATCAGAAATATAAAGTGTTTTTTTCGTTTGATATTTTTTAGAAAAAGAGATTCCTAAAAAATCCACCTGATCATTTTGTAAAAAACGGTATTGAATTGCTGGATGTTGAATTTGTTTCAAATCATCCATCTTGATCATTTGATTATTTTTCTTTTTTAACATAATGGTTGTTGAAGGAATAATTTGTTCTAATTGCTGATGAATTTGTTTTTGTGTTGATTGAGTCAATGAAAGGGTCAATAAAATACTTAAAAGTGCTAAAAATAAAACTTGTACAACAATAAAAGAACTCTTCCACGTCATTTTCAATTCTTTCAATATAAATTGTAAAAAAGATCTTTTACTTGTTTTTTCTTCTTGTTTTTTTCTTTGCGTTATTAGATTTTGATGAATTAATTTTAATTGATAATCTTTTATTTCATAGAGATAATCATGGTATTTTTTAGCAAGTATTTCATCATGACTAATAACAATCACTAATTTTTCTTTAGACAGTTGTTTTAATATTTTAAAAATTTCTTCACTATTTTTTGCATCTAAAGCACCTGTTGGTTCATCACATAAAATAATGGGATGCTTAGCAATAAATCCTCGATAAATAGCGACTCGTTGTTTTTGACCTCCAGATAAAATTGCTGTTTTATAACGTTGTAAGTCTTTTATTTTTAAACGTTCTAAATAATATTCTTTTTTAAAAATCATTATTCTTTTAAAATACGAAATGAGATTTACATTTTCTTTAACATTCATTTCTTCTATTAAATAAAACTGTTGAAAAATAAAACCAATGTATTTTCTAATATAATGTGGTATTTGTCGAATATCTTGCCCATCAATTTCAATCACACCTTGATACTCATTATCCAAACCTCCTAAAATATTTAAAAGTGTCGATTTGCCACTACCGCTTTTACCAACAATGACATACATCCCTGTTTCTTGAAATGTCATAGACATCTCCTTGAATAAAGGTCGATCAAAAGACTTCGTTACATTCTTAATTTCTAACATCCTATTCCTCCCTTAAACACTCATACATTTTTATTTTTTTCATCTTTAAAACTATAAATAGACTTAATAAAATTCCTTGCACGATATATCCCAAAAGATAAAAGAAATATAACATAAATGACCATTGAAACTCTCTTGGTAAAACAAACAAATGGTTTATGCCCCAGATCTTTTTAGAAATATCAAAAAATGAAATGATTTTTAAAACTCCACTAGAAACCAAACAAGAAACTATTCCAATTGAAATCATCATTAAGCTTATTTTTTTTAAAATAAAAAATGCTAAATGATTATTTTGATAACCATTAGCAAGCATGATGGCATATATTTTTTGATTTTCATAAAACATCGATAAAACCATATATCCCATTAAAACGATTGCAATCATAAAACTTAAAAAAATAAAAACAAAACTAACCTTTTTAAAAAGATCAATAACTTTAAAATAACTTTCATATTCTTCATAAATAGGTGCTATACCTTGATATTGAACTGATAAATGCGTTAAATAATCTTTCATATATTTATGATTTTTAACATAGACAATACACGTTGAAACATCAATGCATTGAAGGGCTATTTCATTGGATAATGAATGATAATAAAGAACAGGTTCTTGATAATCATCTTGAATTACTCCTTTGATTTTTAATGTATATTGATGATGATTAAGTTTATAAATAAGTTTATTTTGTTTTATTTTGGTAATTAAAGCGTGATTGACATAAACTTCATTTTGCTTTGTTTTTTTGTTAATTGAAAAAGATTGAAAGTTTTTAAGGCCTTCAATCTTTCCTATATCTAAATGATATTGATATTTTCCTTTCAGTTTTGTTATTTCTTTTTCTTTAAAGGGTTCTTGATTTTTCTTTTGAATCATAACTAAATTATTATTCATTGCTTGATTATATTGTTTTTGATAATAACCATTAAATCCTTCTAAACCAGTAATAATGAGCGTCATTGCTAGTACCATATAAATTTGTGAAACAAACATTATCACCCATTTCTTTTTATCTTTTAAAATCATTTGGATCGTTTCTTTAAACAATAATCCACATTTTGTTTTTCTTATTTCATAACGTGAATATAATTGATGGTTCCAATCATAATGATGTTTTAAACATTCAAAATTTAAATGATAAGGTGTATATTTTGAAATTTTTTGATCATGAGAAACAATAAGAATAAGGCGTCTTTGACTCGCTTTTTTTAAAAAACGATAAACTTTTTGACGATTTATTTCATCTAAAGCTCCTGTCGGTTCATCACATAAAATAATAGGACTTGAACATAATAAAGCACGAATAAGGGCCACGCGTTGTTTTTGCCCACCTGATAAATTCTTTACCTTTTGATTTACTAGTTCATTTAATTCAAATATTTCTAATAATTCTTGTAACTGTTTTTCTACAACCTTTATTCCTTTTAAGTGACAATAAAATAAACAGTTATCTTTAACACTCAAATAATCAATTAACTGATAATTTTGATAAACAAAACTAATAACAAGTTGTCGATAATCTTTAATATCTTCTATTTTTACTTGATTAAAAAGAATCTTTCCCTCATAGTCTTGATCCAATCCTGCTATTAATTGTAAAAGTGTTGATTTTCCACATCCACTTTCCCCTGTAATAGCAATCAAACCATAATCAGGAAAATGGATATTCAAATTTTCAAAAATAACTCTTTCTCCCTCAATTGTTTTAAATTTTTTTGTGACATTCTTTAACTCTAATCCCATTTTCTTACTCCTTATGTTATAATTGCTTCGGTGATAAAATGAATCAATTTAAATACTCTTTAGATAACAAACGTTATCATACTTATAACTATTATTTAAAAAACAAATACCATCAAAAAGTCGCTAAAGTTGCACTAAATGCTGATTTTACCTGTCCTAATCGTGATGGAACAAAAGGCTATGGTGGTTGTATTTTCTGTAGTTCATCAGGATCTGGAGATTATGCTGGAAATGTTCATGATCATTTAGAAAAACAATTTCAAACAATCTCTCAAGTCATGAAAAGAAAATGGCCTGAATGTGCTTATATTGCTTATTTTCAAGCCAATACAAATACCTATGGTCCATTAGATAAAATAAAAAAAATGATTGCCCCTTTTTTAAACAAAGAAGATGTTAAGGGAATTGCCCTTGCTACAAGACCTGATTGTTTAAATGAAGAAATCGTTCAATATTTAAGTACCATCAATAAACAAAAAGATGTCTATATTGAACTAGGTTTACAAACGATCCATGAACAAACAAGTAAACTTATTAATCGTGGTCATACTTTTCAAGAATTCTTGGACGGTTTAGCATTATGTAGAAAATACAACCTTGAAGTATGTGTCCATATCATCAATGGTCTTCCTTTTGAAACAAAAGAAATGATGATTGAAACAGCTAAAACCTTAGGTCAATTAGATATTCAAGCACTTAAAATACATATGTTATTCGTTGTTAAAAATACAAAACTTCAACAAATGTATGAAAATCATGAATTTAACATGCTCTCTCGTCAAGAATATATTGATATCGTAGTAGAACAACTTCGTTACATTAAACCTGAAATCGTTATCGAAAGATTGACTGGTGATGGTAAAATCGATGATTTAATTGCTCCTTTATGGTCCATTAAAAAGGTAACTATTTTAAATGATATTGATAAAAAAATGAAAGAACTTGATGTTTATCAAGGTGATCTATATAAAAAATAGCCCAGTTTTTCTGGACTATTTTTTTACACTATTATTATACATCATTTTTTAAGCTATTTTGTCTCAAATTTGTTTCAAATTTGTCTCAAAAAACACTAACCTATTATAGTTGGTTAGTGTTTTTACATCATACCTATTCAGTTTCGATAAGACCGTAATCTCCATCATTACGACGGTATACAATACTAATAGCATCTGTTTCAGTATCACGATATACGAAGAATGAATGTCCAATTAATTCCATTTGCATAATTGCTTCTTCCATATCCATTGGTTTTGGAGTAATTGTTTTTGTTTTTACTAATACGTCTTCTTCTTCATCTTCTAAAGGTTCAATTGATGCTAAATTGAATGCAAGTTTATTATCTTTAGATTTTCTGTTTAATCTAGTTTTATACTTTCTAATTTGACCTTCTAATTTGTCGATAACTAAGTCAATTGCATTGTATAAATCTTGATCCACAACTTCTGCTCTTAAAAGTACATATTCAGTAGGAATTGTCACTTCAATTTTTTGTCCGTAAGGATAAGTTCTTACAAGTACTTTGGCTTCAACATTTTCACTTACAATGAAGTATTTGTCTAATTTTGATAATTTTTCACTGACTTTTTCTTCAATTGCTTCAGTAATTTCAATGTTCTTTCCTCTTAATGTAATTTTCATAATTAATTCCTCCTTTTTGATAACTATATTATACTATAAACTTTTCTAAATTCCTACTTTAATATGCTTTTTTATCCTGTTTAAAAAATACACATAACAAAAAAAGCTCAATTCATGAGCCTTTTTCTACATATATTTTTTTAAATTTTCTACCTTATCTAATTGTTCCCAAGGTAAATTTGCTTCAGGTCTACCAAAGTGTCCATATGAAGCTGTCTTTTTATAAATTGGTGTTCTTAAATTTAAGGTATGAATAATTCCTGCTGGTGTTAAATCAAATTCTTGTTTAATTGCTTCAAGAATCACATCATGAGGTACTTTTTCAGTTCCTTTTGTATCAATATAAATAGATGTTGGTTCTTTTACACCAATTGCATAAGATAATTGGATTTCAAGTTCATCACACATATTGGCTGCAACAACGTTTTTAGCAATATAACGTGCCATATAAGCAGCAGAGCGGTCCACTTTTGTTGGATCTTTTCCAGAGAAAGCTCCTCCTCCATGACGTGCATATCCACCATATGTATCAACAATGATCTTTCTTCCAGTAAGACCTGTATCTCCATGAGGACCACCAATAACAAAACGTCCTGTAGGATTGATTAAAACACGATAATCTGTATTCATATCATATTTTTTAACAACGGCATCCATAATGTTTTCTTTAACGAATTTTTTAAATTCTGCTTCATCAAAATCATCATCATGTTGAATGGACATTAAAATAGTATCAATTACTGGTTTTTCATCTGTATAATCAATTGTCACTTGTGCTTTCATGTCAGGTCTAGCCCATTTAAAAGTCCCATCATGTCTTAAAGTTGAAGCGTAACGAACTAAATGATGCGCAATTGAAATAGCAAGAGGCATATACCCTTCTGTTTCTTTTGTCGCATAACCAAACATAATACCTTGATCTCCTGCTCCACCAACTTCTTCATTTGTTCCAAGAGCAATATCACTTGATTGACTATCCATGACAACTTCAACTTTACAAGTTCTATAATCCATTCCTTTAGCTTCATCATCATAGCCAATTTCTTTTAAAACATTTCTTGCCACAGCTTCATAATCCACTTTCGCATTTGTAGTAATTTCTCCACCAATGACAACTAAGTTTGTTGTCGCAAAACATTCACAAGCAACACGTGAGTTAGGATCTTGTTTAAAACATTCATCTAAGATGGCATCACTGATTTGATCACATACTTTATCAGGATGTCCTTCTGATACAGATTCTGACGTAAATAAAATTCTTTCTTTCATTTTCTTCCTCCTTAAATAACAAATAAAAAAGCTTCCTAAAGAGAAAGCCGTTAGGAAGCTTTCTCTTATTGTTCAAGAATAAACTTGCTCAGTAAAGGCACCTTCTAACATATAGGGTTGCCACCACTTCATCGATCTTCATCTCATGGTTCTTAATAAGAGTCCTTTTTATTTTATTGATATTCTTCTTTTTTTAATGATGTCATTTTCTCAATGAGTTCATCTTCCAAACCAATTTCTTTCAAAATGTGAGCGATTTTGATTTGTTGTTCTTTTCGATCATTCAATTTAATCACCTAAAATAAGTGTGTTTCATAAATTGAAATTTATGATGAATTCAACGACTAAAACATAATATTACAAACTCTCTATAAATGCAAGACATTTGTACTATAATGTACTAGAAATATTTTGAACTTCTAAAACACCAGGTACTTCTTCCATTAAAATTTGTTCAACACCATCTTTTAATGTTTCATCAATCATTGTACATCCAGCACATGCTCCTAGCATTCTTACATAAACAATCCCATCTTTAAAATCAACATATTCAATATCTCCACCATCTCTTTGTAGATAAGGTCTTAATTTATGAATGACATTTTTTATTTGTTCTTCAATATTTTCCATTTTTGCAAACTCCTTTTTTACTTATTAAGTATATCATATAAATCCTACCATATTTTATATTTTTTCCTTATTAAATACAACACATATGCTTAAATTGTGCTATAATAGTGCCGCAAGGAGTGAAATCAAATGACAAAACTCATCAAACGAGGGGATATCATTGATGTTAAAATAACCGGTATTCAACCTTATGGCGCTTTTGCACTCTTGCCTGACAATTCAACTGGATTAATTCATATTTCAGAAATATCAGATAAGTTTGTTAAAAGTATTGCCAGTTATGTGCATATTAATGATATTGTTAAAGTAAAAGTCATTGATTTTGATCATTCTAGCAATCACGCCAAATTAAGCTTGAAAGCTGTTGACAATCGTTTTCGAAGAAAAGACAAGAAACTCGTCTATAAAAATCCACGAAAACCAATTGTAGAAACACCTAAAGGTTTTTTACCTTTAGCTCAAGCAATGGAAGAATGGTTAAAACAAGGTGTAATGGAGGAAAACTAAATGATCACATTAGATTTATCAAAAGCAAAATTAGCTGAAGATTTAGGATCATACAAAGAAAAAGTAGCAGAAATTCATGATATGATTCGAAACAAAACAGGTGCTGGTAACGATTTCCTTGGTTGGGTTGAATTACCAGAAAACTATGACAAAGAAGAAGTTCAATTAATGAAAGAAACTGCTGCTAAATTAAGAGAAAAAGTAGACGTATTATTAGTATGCGGTATCGGGGGATCTTATTTAGGAGCACGTGCTGCTATTGAAGCAATCAATGGTTTATATTCAGATGATAAAGTTGAAATCATCTATGTAGGAAATACTTTCTCTTCAAATTATATTCATCAAGTTGCTAAATATATTGAAGACAAAGATTTCGCTATCAATGTTATTTCTAAATCAGGAACAACAACTGAAACATCTATTTCTTTTAGAATTTTCAAAGAAATGTGTGAAAAGAAATATGGTAAAGAAGGAGCTCGTGAAAGAATCGTAGCTACTACTGATAGAGAAAAAGGTGCTCTTAAAAAATTAGCTACTGATGAAGGTTATGTAACATTCGTTGTACCTGATGATATCGGTGGACGTTATTCAGTATTAACTGCTGTAGGTTTATTCCCTATCGCTATGGCTGGTATCGATATTGATGAAATGTTAAAAGGTGCTAAAGATGCAATGGTTAAATATAACGATGCAAACATCGAAACAAATGATGCTTATCGTTATGGTGTAGCAAGACAATTATTAAATAAAGCTGGATATTCAGCAGAAATGTTTGTAACTTATGAATTACAATTAAATAACGTTGCTGAATGGTGGAAACAATTATACGGTGAATCTGAAGGTAAAGAAAATAAAGGTATCTTACCTCATAGTGCTGTATTCTCTACAGATTTACATTCATTAGGACAATTTATCCAAGAAGGTTCTAAAGTTTTATATGAAACAATCTTCGAAGTTAAAAATCCACAAAATGATATGATTATTCCAAGTGATCCAGATGATTTAGATGGTTTAAATTACTTAGCCGGAAAATCAGTTGATTATGTTAACAAAAGAGCTTGTGAAGGTACAATCGATGCTCATGTTAATACTGGTAATGTACCAAACATCATTATTTCATTAGATAAAATGGATGCTTATGGATTTGGTTACATGGTTTATTTCTTCGAAATGTCATGTGCAATGTCAGTTTACTTCTTAGGAGTAAACCCATTCAACCAACCTGGTGTTGAAGTTTATAAGAAAAATATGTTCAAATTATTAGGTAAACCTGGTTATTAAAATTAAAGAAAGTAGATTTGTTCTACTTTCTTTTTTTCTACATATTTTATAATGGTGATATGATGAAAAAAGAAAAATATATTTTAATTATGCTTTCACTTTTTATATGTGCTTATCTTTTTTCAAATCGTATGACCCCTAGAATTGAAAATATTGCCAGTAAAGAAATAAATCAATTTATTCAGATACTTATCAATCATACTTCATTTACTCAAAAAATAGATACACATAAACTCTATAAAAAAGAAAATAATTCCATCAGTTTTCAAATGAATTATATCAATGATATTGCCTCTAATTACATCCATAATCTTGAAGAAACTCTTTTAAAGCTTGAAGAAGGCTCTTACCAAGAAAACAATCATTCTCCATACAATAAAAAACTCTTAAAAATCAATCAACAAAAAGGTATTGTTGCACGTATACCTATCGGTTCTCTTACCAATAATATTTTCTTACAAGATCGAGGTCCATCTTTTTCCATTAAATATAAAACACTTTCTTTAACTTCTTCAAATATTGATAAAAAAATTAAAAATTATGGGATCAATCATCTTGCTATCTCTATTGATTTAAATGTTACAATTGTTTTACAAATTCTTGTTCCCTTATATCATGAACATTTTAAAGAAAATTATACGATTCCTCTTGTTTATGAAGTCATTGAAGGTGAGGTTCCCTCATGGTATCAAAATTAAGTATTTTAAAAACATATTATCATCTTCCTTTAGAAGATCAATTTTCATTTACTTATGAAGATGAACATTATTATTTAACAAATAAACCTTTTCCTTTATATTATCAAAAATACATTTCTTTACTTCAAATCAATCCCTTCAAAATCATTAATAATATTTACCAACAAAAAAAGTCTCAAGGATACATCCTTTATCAAGTACAAAGCATTCCTATAGATATCCAAAAAATCATTTCCCTATCACTCATCCCTCAAGAAACAAAAACAATAAAAGAAATAAAAAAAGAGTGGATTCAATATTATGAATCTATTCTTATCTATACACCTTTAAATTCTCTAGAATATCAAATCATCTATTATTCTCTATTTACTCTTTGTCAGCTTTCTATCGAACTTTTAAATCATTATTTCTTGTCCACAACAGCCATTAACCTCTCCTATCAACATAAAAATATTCATTCATATGAAGATGTTTATCTTATAGAGAATATAAACCTCAATTTATACATTCATGATATTTTCTATTTATATCTAAACAATACAATCACAATCAATCAATTAGAACAAATAATCAATGAATATAATCTCACTTCAAAAGATCTACAAATTCTTTTATGTTATGCGCTTTTTCCTCAAATGTGTCTTGTACATTTCCATGAAGATTCTTTAACAAAAAAAAGGAGAAGATTAATAAAATATAATAAAAAATTGTATTCTCTCATTCTTCTCCTTCAAAAATATATTCAAATCCCACCTCTTAAATGGATAAAATAAAACTACCGATAAAATTTTCGGTAGTTCTCTATTTATAATATTATGTACTTATTTATTCATTTTTACATATTCTTCTAAACATATTCCTAATTCATTGATCCTTTTAGTGTGAACTTTTCCAACATAACGATAATGCCATGGCTCATAGCCTACTTTAGTAATACTATTTTTATTTATTGGATACCGCAGGATAAAACCATATTTCCAACTATTTTTAATCAACCATTGTTATTCGGCTGTTTTTTCTTGACTAGGATCAAGACGTTGATTTTTCATAGAGACAATATCTATTGTTAAACCTAATTGATGTTCACTTGTTTTTGATCTTGCTACCCAAAAAAACAGCTTTATCTAAATCTTCTGTTTTTGAATATCCTTGATTTAAGTATTGATTTACTTTGTTTTTATAAAGATATTCTTGCTTTTTTTGTGTTCGATAGAAAGAACAAATCAGTAAGTTTAAACCTTCTTTTTTAGCCGTTTGTAACATCTCCATTAAATCTTTATAAATTCGTCGATCAACTACTTGTCCATTGTTCAACGATACTAAATCAACTTTCCAATTTTCAGGTAGACTATTTTCATAATTAACCAATGTCAACAATTCATCGTGATTAACACTATTGTCTGAATTTTCTTGTTTGTTTTTGATTTTACTAGCAGCAAACAATTGATTACTATTTTGCTGAAGTTGTTTACTCATTAAAAAAATAAACTTGTAATCAATCCACCAATTACCCACACAACAACTAATACTTTTATTTTTTTCGTTTTGTGCTCCTTTCAATAAAAAACGCATCTTTTTTACACTTTTCAGTGTATAAAAAAAATGCGTAGAAACATCACCAAAGAAGTATCAAAGTTGTATCAATAACTAGAACTATCTGTAATATATGTTTGATTATCACCCATTTTAAATAAATATTTATGTATTTCTTTTTCAGTTAAACCTAAATGTTTTCTTCCAAAAGTATATATTTCTATATTTTCTTTATCGCCATGTTTTTTATTGTAATAATCATATTGATATATCAAATGTGTATCTGCATCATTTATAGCATTAAAAAATCCTTGTTCATTTGTAAAACCCACTTGATAAACACATACATTTTTTTAAGAATCTAAAACATTACTATATCGTTTCACTGTATAGTTGTAACATACATAATTTTCATTAAAATCAAATTCTGTCAAAATGCCTAGATTTTTTAACAACCGAAAGCTTACTCGTTTAAACATCTAATCTCTCATTTTTTATTTTTTCAACTTGAAGATGTCCAATTAATTGATTATTTTGTATTTTAGAAGTTGTTAATGGAACTAATGGGATAATGATCAATAAAGTGACAGCAAGCAGAAACTTCATTCTGTATTTACACTTCTTCATGCTTCTTTGATCTTACTTAATTCATTTGTTTCCATACCACAACCATTATCTTCAATTATAAACTGATACCCCCTTTCTACTGGATGACCTTTTAAAGATATTCTAGCATTTCCTCCTACTGCTTTACGGGCGTTATCAAGTAAATTTAAACACACCGTTTTTATCAAATCCGGTTCAATAGAGAGCTCTCCAGGTTCAATTATAGTAGAAAATCGAATATGATTTTCTTTCATCAATAAATCCACTGTATCCTCAATTCCTTGGAAAAAAACTTTTGCAGAAATCCTATACACCTTAAAATATTGTTTTTTTAAAACAATCAATTCCAATAACTTCATTGACATTGATTCTAATCGTTTTCCCTCTTCAACAATCAATATTTTATACATGGAATCACCTCAATTTCCACCTTACATCTAAGTTGCATCATACTTCATCATTTTAATAAAAAAACACACCTACATAGTAAGTGTGTTAGCTCCTTCATGGAGCGGGTGATGGGAATCGAACCCACGTAGTCAGCTTGGAAGGCTGAAGTTCTACCATTGAACTACACCCGCATTGAATGGTGCCCAGGGCCGGAGTCGAACCGGCACGGATTTTAAGGTCCGCAGGATTTTAAGTCCTGTGCGTCTACCAATTTCGCCACCTGGGCTTATTCAGTTAAATGGTGACCCGCAGGCGACTCGAACGCCTGACCCTCTGATTAAAAGTCAGATGCTCTACCAACTGAGCTAGCGGGTCATACCTTATGGCTGGGGTAGCTGGATTCGAACCAGCGCAATGACAGAGTCAAAGTCTGTTGCCTTACCGCTTGGCTATACCCCATTCATTAGATAGATGGTGGAGAGGAGTGGATTCGAACCACCGAACCAAAAGGAACTGAGTTACAGTCAGCCGCGTTTAGCCACTTCGCTACCTCTCCATCATGGTGCCGGCTAAAGGACTTGAACCCTCAACCTACTGATTACAAGTCAGTTGCTCTACCAATTGAGCTAAGCCGGCATCTTCTATAATTTATTTCAAACACTATTTTAATGGTGGAGGCTAACGGGCTCGAACCGCTGACCCTCTGCTTGTAAGGCAGATGCTCTCCCAACTGAGCTAAGCCTCCTTGACTAGTGCCCACTTATAATAACATCTCTATTCCCTTACGTCAACAGATTTTTACATTTTTTTCATATTTTTTTATCAGTTATAATATCATCTAATGGAATATCAAAATCTTCAGATTGATAATGCTCAATATATTGAAATGAATAAGCCAGTCCTATTGTTGGTGCATTAAAATCTTTAAGATATCGATCATAATAACCTCCACCATAGCCCAAACGATAACAATTTGCATCATAACCTACAAGTGGAACAATCATTAAATCAAGAAATTCTTTATTAATTTCTTGTTTATCTATCGGTTCATCAATACCATATTTATTTTTCATCATTTTATCTTGATATAAAGTAAAATACATTTCTTTACCGCGAACTATGGGAACATAAAATTCTTTTTGAGTTTTAAATTCTTCAATTAATTTCCAAGTATCCACTTCATGTTTATAAGATAAATAGATTCCTATTTTTTTACTTTTAATGAAACGTGGATCTTTTTTTAACTTTTCTATAATGAAATGAGATTGTTTTTGATAATCATCAAAAGCCAATCTCATTTGTATCAATTGTTTACGTAATTGTTTTTTATCCAATTCCATTTTCACCAAAGTCCATTTTAATCAATTGATTTAATTCAACAGCATATTCCATTGGTAATTCTCTTGAAAATGGTTCAATAAATCCCATAACAATCATTTCTGTCGCATCTTTTTTAGAAAGACCTCTAGACATTAAATAGAAAAGTTGTTCATCTGAAATTTTAGAAACAGTTGCTTCATGTTCAATTAAAGAATCATTATTTCTAGCATAGTTTGTTGGCACTGTATCACTTGTTGAAATTTGATCTAAGATCAATGTATCACATTCAACTTTACTTTTAGCGTTGATTGCCTTTGGATTATGTTGTACTAACCCACGATAGTTTGTTTTACCACCGTTTTTAGCAATTGACTTAGAAACAATACTACTTGAAGTATTTGGTGCTAAATGAATCATTTTAGCTCCAGAATCCATAATTTGATTTTCTCCAGCAACAGCAATTGTAATACAAGAACCTTTCGCTCCTTCTTCCATTAAAACACAAGTTGGATATTTCATTGTAACAGCAGAACCAATATTTCCATCGACCCATTCCATTTGTCCATTTTTATAAACCTTCGCTCTTTGTGTCACTAAGTTTAAGATATTATTAGACCAGTTTTGAATTGTTGTATAACGGCATTTAGCCCCTTCTAAAACAACAATTTCAACAACTCCTGTATGTAATGAATCTTTTGAATAATTTGGTGCTGTACATCCTTCTACATAATGAATATCAGAACCTTTATCAACAATAATCAATGTTCTTTCAAATTGTCCCATTTGTTCAGAATTGATTCTAAAATAAGATTGTAAAGGTTTTTCTAGTTTTACTCCTGGTGGTACATAAATAAATGATCCCCCAGACCAAACAGCTCCATTTAAAGCTGAAAACTTATTATCATTATAAGGAATAACTGTATCAAAATACTTTTTAAATAATTCTGGGTATTCTCTTAAACCACTATCAATATCTAAGAAAATAACACCTTTTTCTTGAACTTCTTTCAACATATTATGATAAACCACTTCTGATTCATATTGAGTTGTTACCCCTGATAAATATTTTTGTTCTGCTTCAGGAATTCCTAGTTTATCAAAAGTATCTTTAATCGTTTCAGGGACTTCTTCCCATTTATTTGTTTGTTTATCAGAAGGTCTAATATAATACGTATACTCATCAAAATCTACTCTACTTAAATCGACACCCCATGTAGGCATTGGCTTTTTCAAAAAACAATCGAGTGCTTTTAAACGATATTCCAACATCCATTCAGGTTCACCTTTAATGGCAGAGATTTCTCTAACGATATCTTCATTAATTCCTTTAGGTGTTTTAAAAACAGACACATCTTTATCAGGAATCATAGTTTCATCATTTTCCATGAGTTTCCTCCTTTTCACTTTCATCAATTAATTGTGTAATTCCTTTCCATCCAAGAGTTGCACATTTAATTCTATTGGCCTGTTTATGAGTGTTATAAAAAGCAATCGCTTCTTCTAATATTTCAGAATCATAATCTTTTTCAAAAATCATATTCATATAATTTTCAATAATAAGCCTTGCTTCATCAATTGTTTTACCAATTAATAATTCTGTCATAATAGAAGTACTTGATGTACAAATCGCACACGCTTCTCCATCAAAGCGAATATCTTCAATCACTCCATTTTCTATTTTTGCTTGTATATCAATATTATCAATACAAGTTTCACTATCCATATTGACTTTTTTATAGCTATCGTCTTCAACTAATTCATGATTACGTGGATTTTCATAATGATCCATAATAATTTGACGAAGCATCATATTATCCAAAGAAGGCATCTAAAAAGTCATCCCCTTTCTTACATACTTCAATAAACTGATCTATTTCTTCTTTTGTATTGTAGAAATAGAATGAAGCTCTTAATGTTTGTGAAACATGTAAATATTCATCTAATATTTTTGCACAGTGTTGACCAGCACGGATGGCAATTCCATACGTATTAAATAAAGATGCACCATCTTGAGAAAAAACATTTTTAATATTGAAAGCAATTGCTCCAACACCATTTTCATTGTAAATTTCAATGTTATCTAATTCTTTCATCTTTTCAACGGCATATTTTCTAAGCATTGCTTCATGTTCTTCAATATTTTTCATACCAATATTTTGTAAATATTCAATGGCACTACCAAGACCAATGACCCCTTCAATATTAGGTGTTCCCGTTTCAAATTTTGTTGGTGCATTTTTAAGCTTTACTAAACCACAGCTATTGTATCTTGCATTACTTCCTCCACCAAAACGTGTTGGTGTCATTTCATCCAATAAATGATATTTTCCATATAATACACCTACTCCTGTAGGTCCACACATTTTATGTCCTGAAAAAGCAAAGAAATCAACATCTAAATCTTGAACATCAACAGCATAATGAGGTGCACTTTGAGCCCCATCAACACAAACAATAATATCGTGTTCATGAGCAAAATTACAAATTTCTTTAATTGGTGCTAAATATCCTAAAACATTTGTAATTTGCGCAAGTGAAATAATTTTTGTATGTTCAGTCACTGCTTTTTTGACATTTTCTAAAGTCACTTTTCCTTCTTCGTCTAGATCAATATATTTAATGATAGCTCCTGTATGTTTAGCCACTTCAAACCAAGGAAGCGTATTGCTTGCATGTTCAGCAAGAGTAATCAATACTTCATCTCCTTCTTTTAAATGTGTCACTCCATAACCAAAAGCTACCATATTCAAACTATCTGAAGAACCATAAGTATAAACAACTTCCTCTGGTTTACAATGAATAAAATCAGCAACAATACTTCTTACATATTCAAATTTTGTATCTACTTCATGTGATAAATCATAATCTCCACGATGTGCATTTCCAGAATAATTTGTTAAATAATCACAAACACTATCAATCACACATTGAGGTTTTAAAGTTGTTGCCCCATTATCTAAATAAATAAGAGGTTTTCCATGCATAGTCTTTTTAAGCATTGGAAAATCTTCTCTAATTTTTAAAACATCTAACATTATAGTCCCACCTTTTCTTTCAAAACATCTGAAAATCTTTCTTTTAAAGATTCTACACTGATAAATTCTAAAACAGGTAAGAAATAACCATAAGTGACTAGATGCATAGCATCTTGTTTAGAAAGACCTCTAGACATTAAATAATAAAGATGATCTTCATCAATCTTTCCAACACTTGCTCCATGGCTTGCTTTAACATCATATTCATCAATATATAAATACGGATTAGCTTGTGCTTTGCACCCTTCATCAAAAACAATAATTTTATTTGTTTGATGTGTATCTGATCCAGACATACCTTTATAAATACGTCCCACACCATCAATAATTAAACTTGCTTTTGATTTAACAATACCATAGTTATCCATATCACCATATGTATGTGGTGCTAAATGTTCTAAAGTCATTTCATAATGTTTATTTTCTTTTTCTTTGCTTAAAGAAGCTAAACGAAGTTTAACACTTGCTTCCTCTTCAAGTAAACGATATTTTATTTTTGATAAAGTTGTATAATCTGTTAATTCTACATAAGCGCAAGACACTCTTGCATACTTATAAACATCAACATTTTCATCTAAATCAAGTTGAATATTTTGATGACTATTTTTTTCAACATATCTTAAAACTTCACTTGATTCATTGATTTTTATATTTTTTGTATAAGAACAAGACTTTGATGCTTCATACATTTCTACAAGATCTACATGTAAACGATCTTTAATTTCAATATTAAATTGATAAGTTCCTTCTTCTGTTGTCTTATAAATAATTTGTACTTTTGCATCTTCATTAATCATTAAAGTTTGATTTTGAATTTGAATATCTTGTTTAAAAGATGTTTCTTTGATTGTTCCATTTTCTAAAACAAGATAATTATCAATATCTACTAATCGACTCATTATTTAGCTTTAACCTTATTTCCACAACTACCTAAAACAATAGGTTGTTTATCTTCTTCAGTTTCAAAATCAAAACCTAGTTCTTTAACCCAACGATAACCTTCTTTATCAATACGATCTATTAATTCTTGTCCTCCACTTAATACAATTTTTCCATCTACTAATATATGAACATGACTAGGTGGTACAAGTTCAAATAATCTTTCATAGTGTGAAACCATCACACAACCAAATGAATCTGATTTCATATCATTTATAGCTTCAGAAACAATTTTTAAAGCATCAACATCTAAACCAGAATCAATTTCATCCAATAATGCAAATTTTGGTTTTAATAATTTCATTTGCAAAATTTCATTTCTTTTCTTTTCTCCACCAGAAAAACCTTCATTTAAATAACGATGTGCTAAATTTTCGTCCATTTTTAAATCAGCAATATTTTTATCTAATTCTTTAATAAATTTAAATAAAGATACTGGTTTTTCTTGATGAGCATTGAGTGCAGCTCTTAAAAAATCAGAAGTGACAACTCCTGGAATTTCTTGAGGATATTGCATTCCTAAAAAGATTCCTGCTTTCGATCTTTCATCGACTGACATTTCTAAAACATTTTGTCCATCCAAGTAAATACTTCCCTCTGTTACTTGGTATTTAGGGTTTCCCATGATAGCTGATAGCAATGTTGATTTACCATTACCATTAGGTCCCATTAATGCATGTATTTCTCCTGTATTGATTGTTAAATCAATTCCTTTTAGTATTTCTTTATTATCAATACAAACATGTAAATTTTCTATTTTTAAAGTTGACATAAATCAAGCCCCTTTCTACCCACAACATTCTACTAAAATGTCAAAAAAAAAACAATCAATGTGATAATCTTTTGTATTAACAATTTATATTATATCCAAAATATGGTATATTATTTAAACAAAAGGAGTGATAATGTGAAATTTCTGAAATCTTTATTTCAAGTCATATCATCCAAAAAAATTACACAAACCCTGTTAAACTTACTTATTTTATTTTTGATCGTTCTTTTATTAGATATTACAAAAGAAGTATGGGGTGGCGCTTTTAGTATTTTTTGGAAGATTATAAAACCATTCTTTGTAGCATTTGCAATCGCTTATGTTTTAAATCCGCTTATTGAATGGGTACAAAAATATGTAAAAAATCGTGGATTATCTTTAATTATTGTTTATGTAGGAATCATTGCTTGTTTAATACTTATTTTATCACTAGCAATTCCACTTGTAATTAATAGCGTAACAGACCTCTATCCTGCTTTTGAAGACGGTTTGATTTTTATTTCGCGCTTTGTACAAAGTCATTTAGGCTTCAATATTTCTGAAATAACAACTTATATTCAAACAGAAGCAGCGAAACTTTTACAAGATATGACAGTTATTAATACAACGTTTGATGTTTTAAATTCTGTTATTGTAAAAATTGGAAACGGCTTGATTTATTCAATCCTTGCAATCTATATGTCTATAAAATTTGATAGTATAAGAATTGCAATTAATCATTTTGCAGGAAAATTTGATGAAAACTTACCTGTTTATTTAAAGGAAATCAATATTTCTTTAATTGAATATATTGAAGCTTTTGCTTTAAGTGCTCTTATTCAAGGTCTTACAACAGCTTTTGTCTATTTGGTTATTGGTCATCCAAACTGGATCTTACTTGGTATTTTCTCAGCTATCAGTTCGGTAATCCCTTATGTAGGTCCAATTGTTGCTAATTTACTTGGAATTGTCACTTCAATTACGATGGGGACAACAAAACTTATTATTTTATTTGTACTGATTTTTATTCAATCAAATGTTGTTCCTTATGTCATTCAACCAAAAATATATTCATCAAAAATCGATTTATCGATTATGTGGGTATTATTTGGTATTTTAACTGGTTCAACTTTGTTTGGTGCATGGGGAATGATCATCGCAATGCCTATTCTTGTTACTATCAAAATCAGTTATCGTGTTTATCGTCAACATAATCCTCAACCTAAAAATGCTTAGCAAATTGCTAAGCATTTTTTATAACATATTACAAATAATCACTAATAAAATAAAAAGTACTAAAACAAGCGTAAAAGAATTTTCACACTTCATATAAACCCCTCCCTTATATCCTTTTAGTATAAATTATGTAATAAATATGTTTGACCGTGTGTTTTTGCCCATAATATTGAAATAAGTGGGAAAAAATAGTATACTTTTTAAGTCTACAAGAAGGAGGAAAATTATGAAATTAAAAAAATGTGCTGCCTTATTACTTGTAAGTAGTTGCCTTTTGACTGGATGTACAACTTCATCAGCAAAAAAAGTTGATTCAAAATACGTTGTTGCATCTTTAGAAAAAGGAAATAAAACAAAAAATATCTTTGCTGATAATTTATATAAAGATATTATTGATAATTCAAGTAATAATTCAACAGTCTTTAATGCTGTATTACAAAACTTAGTTGATCAAAAATTCCCTGTCAACGATGATATGAAAGAAGATGCTGCTACAATTATTAAACAAATTAAATCAGCATATAAATCTAATTATGGTGATAACTATAAAGATTCATTAAATCAAGCTTTAACATCTGCAGGATATAAGAATTTATCTGAATATCGTCAAAAAATGATCAAACAAATTCAATATGCTAATTTCTTATTAGATTATATTGATGATCATTTTGATGATGTCTTTAATGATTACTATCAACAATGTGCTCCAAAATATGTAAGTTTAATTAAAATTTCTGTATCTGATACAAGCTCACCTACAGATGATGAAACTTCTAAATTAAATGAAGTTAAAGAATTAATCAGTAATACGGATAAATCATTTGGAGATATTGCTCAAGATTACTCTAATGATTCTACTTCAAGTAAAAAAGGATCATTAGGTATCGTTGATAGTAAAGATACTTCTGGTATTGCTAATAGTTATGGTAAAGATGTCTTTAATGCTATTGAAGCATTAAGTGAAGGACAAGTTTCTGATGTTATTACTGGTGATAATGGATATTATTTTGTAAAAGTAACAAGTACTGATAAAAAAACTTTAAAGAAAGAATTAAGGAAAACTGATATTGATTCTCCTTTATTAGCTTATGATGATTATTTACAATATGTTGTCTATAATTCTTATAAAATCAATTATAAAGATAAAGATATTAAAAAAATCGTTCAAGAAGTTGTTAATAAAGCCTTAGAAGAAAGAAAAACAGAAAGAGGTGAAGCCTAATGAATTCATTAAAAGATAAGCTTTACCAATATAGATTATTAGTTATTATCGTATGTATTTGTCTTATTGGTGGTTGTGGTTATGGTCTTTATAAAAGCTTTAACAAAAAAGATGATTCCTATGTAACCCATGTAAAAGATGGTGATTCAGCAGTTGTTAAAACAGGTGATGTAACAATTACTAAAGATGATCTTTATGAATATTTCTTAGATAATGATGGGTTAAATATGACTTTAAACAGTGCTATCAATTATGTAGCTGATCAAGAAATCACTGATGAAGATGCTATTAATTCTAAAGTTGAAGAATTAAAACAACAATACCTTCAATATGCTGGTACAAGTGATCTAGAAACTTACGCTAAAGATGCTGGCTATGAAAGTGAAAACGATTTTGTAAAACAAATTTTAGAGCCTAATGCAAAAATTCAACTTCTTCAAGAAAAATATGTTGAAGATAATTTCAAAAGTTTAGTTAAAGAATATAAAGTAAAATATCTTAAATATTTTACGGTTGATACTGAATCACAAGCTTTAAAAATTATTAAAGATTGTACAAGCGAAGAATCTTTCACAAATTATTTTAATGAAAATAGTGGAACAGATGCTGGTTTAGTTACAAAAGAATCAAGTAGTGTTGATTCTAAAATCATTAAAAAATTAGATAAATTTACAAAAGATGGTATTTATGCAAAAGCAATTAAAACATCTGAATCTAAATATGCAATTGTTTGGGTTTACAATACGGATAAATCAAATTTAAAAGATGAAATTAAAAAAAGTTTAACTTCTATTTCTAATTTTTCTACAAAATGTGAAACTTCTTATTTAAGAAAGTATAACTTTGATGTTTATGAACCATCAATCAAAAAGAAAATAAAAAAATCTTCTAAAGATTATTTTGAATAAGGTCTCGACCTTATTCTTTTTTTGTTTTAAAATAGAGCTATGGAGGAAAAGAAAATGAGTAACTGTATTTTTTGTAAAATTATTAATAAAGAAATTCCTGGAAAAATCATTTATGAAGATGATGTATGTATTGCTTTTTTAGATTTATCACAAGCAACTTATGGACATACCCTTGTTATTCCTAAAAAACATTTTGAAAATATTCTTGAAGTTGACGCACAAACATTGGCTCATGTAATGCAAGTCACTCAAAAATTAGCTAAACAAATCGTTGAAAAACTAAACGCTAAGGGATTGAATATTTTAACAAATACAAATGAAGTTGCAGGTCAAACCGTTCATCATTTCCACGTTCATATTTTACCTCGATATGATGAAAAAGAACTTGTTATTGAATTTAATGATCATAGTCAAGATGTTGATTTAGATGAAGTTTATCAAAAAATTGTAAAATAAAAAGATGGTTTTCCATCTTTTTAGAATAAAGAAAGTTGTTCAAAGTCATGAATATCTTTCTTTTTTATTGGTGTTTTTTCTTCAAATTCTTGTAAATATTCAAATATTTCTAAGTAATTACACATCATTTGATATTCTTGGCATTTTTTAAAGAATAAATTCATTAAATCCCTATTATGCGGGCTATTAAGCGTATATTGATCATTATACGTCATTTGATACTTTTCTTTCATACCAGGGAATAACCGATCTAGTTGCTTATAATAATATTCTCTGCTTCCCTCTCTTAACGTAACTCCCATACCAAAACAAATAATTCCTTTAACTCCTGCTTCATGACATTCTTCTAAAATCTTTAAAATATTTTCTTGACTATCATTAATAAAAGGCAAGATTGGTGTTAACCAAACAATTGTGGGAATCCCATTTTTATGGAGTTCTTTTAATACTTCTATTCTTCTTTGAGTTGTACAAACACCTGGTTCTAACTTTTGACATAAATTTTCATCAAATGTTGTAAGCGTCATTTGAACAACACATTTTGTTTGTTGGTTAATTTTCTTTAAAAGTTCCAGGTCTCTTAAAATTAAGTCTGACTTCGTAATAAGTGTTACTCCAAAATGATATTGTTCAATAAGTTCTAAAGCTTTTTGTACATGCTTTAATTCTTTTTCTAAAGGCATATATGGATCACACATAGATCCCATTTGAATCATACATTTCTTTCTTTTATGTTTTAAACCATTTTCTAATAAAGAAAGCGCATTTTCTTTAACTTCTATATCTTCAAAGTCATGTTCAAAATGATAACACTTGCTTCTTGAATCACAATAAATACAGCCATGTTGACATCCCCTATATAAATTCATTGTATTATCATTAGATAAAATTCCTTTTACTGCTTTATAATGCATATTATAACCCCCATTGCTTATCATTTTAACATAAATTAAAACAATAAGTTTGTCATATTTCAAAAAATACATCAAAAAATTGGATTTAAAAACGATTTTGTATTTCAAAAATCGTTTATTTTTTCATTATTCTCTTAATTTTATAATAAAGTGTTTTCATATAAGGAATTTCAAACAAATAAGCTGGATGTTCCCAATAAATATACATAATCATTATAAAATAAACAAATACGCCTACAACAACAGATAAAATAAGAGGTAAAAAGACTCTATGAGTAAGTGTAAATAAACCATAATAAACACCTAAAACAATCGCTCCCATAACCAATGAAGCTAATAAAGGAATCACATAAGTTCTTTTTATTTCTTGTTTATAGCCTATTTTTTGACGTAAAGCTTTTTGATTTAAATAACATACTTGAAGCGCATATGTACAGTTACCAAACACTAAAACATAAACCCCTAAAGGTGTAATAAACAATAATAACGCAATAATGATGATGTGACAGACAAGTGAAAATGCTGCATTTCTTAATGGAACATTCACTTCTCCTAAAGCTTGTAAAATCCCATTTGTAAGTGTTGATAAACCATAAAAGATAATCGCTGGAGATCCTAAAGTAAGCAATAATGTAGCTGTCATAATTGTCTCTTTTTGAGGAAATAAAACACCCATGATTGGATAAGATAATACTGCCATTCCTACTGCCGCTGGAATTAAAATCAACATTGTTACTGATAGCCCAGATGTAATATGTACTTTTGCTTCTTTAACATTTCCAAGTGCCCAAGCAGATGAAATAGAAGGAATAGAAGCTGTAGACATCGCTGAAGCTAGAGCAACTGGCACATTTTGTAAAACAACATATTTTCCTGCATAAACACCATAATTTGAAATATAAGTAATTTTATCAATATGATGAAATGATTGAGCAAAATAGAAAATATACATATCGATCGTAGTGACTAAATTATATACACAAGTTGCTAGAATGATGGGTGCAATAATATGCATGATCATTCTAAAAATTTCTTGATACGAATCTACTCGTTCACTCGCTTCTTCATCTTTTTCTTCTACAAAAGTATTTTTCTTTTTTAAATACATAAAAATCATGTAGATCAAACCAACTAAAACACCAGCCCCTGTTCCAATTGCAGAACCAGCAGCACCATATGATCCTACTTTTGTTGCATCTACACCAAGATATGGTTGAATAAAAATATATGCAGCTAGCAATGCAACAACTGCATTAAAGATTTGTTCAATGATTTGTGAAACAGATGTATAAACCGTTGTTTTATGTGCTTGAAAATATCCTCTAAATACTCCTAATAAGCCCGATAAAAAAATTGTTGGACATAAGACCCTTAGTGCAGGAACAGCATTAACATCCACAATGAATGGCGCCAAGATAAATAATAAAATTGCTGCACTCCCAGCAATGGCACAAACATAGATAAATACACATTTTAATATTCTTTTAACATTTTTATATTCTTTTAAAGCAATCTTCTCTGATATCAATTTAGAAATAGCTGTAGGAATACTATACGATGAAATAAGTAAAACTAACGCATAAATATTATAAGCTGTTGAATAATACCCATTTCCTTCGTCTAAAATCATCGCAGTTAAAGGGCTACGATATAAAAGCCCAATGATTCTAACTAAAATTCCTGCAAGTGCTAAAATTGATGCTTGTTTAACAATTGAATTAGAACGACTCATAACGACCTCACTTTCCAAAATTCATTATAACAAATATTACCATAAAACAAAATAAGCAATCTTATGATTGCTTATCTTTTATTCATCAATACCTGTAATGATCCATTTGTCATTTTTCTTTTCTAAAGTAAATGTTGCTGTTAGTTTTTCAGTAGGTGCGCTTTTATATGTTTCTGTCATGCTTTGATAAAGAATAGGTGCAATACCATCATATACTTTAATTTGATATGCTGATAGACCTTCTTCTTGATAGACTTTAGCAAGTTCATCTTGATGTTCTTCTACATATTGTTGTGCAGTTGTGTTTAATTCACTTTGATCAAAAGATACTTGTGAGTAATCTTTTTGTTTTCCTGTCACTTTAACTGTTGTTTTATCCCCATCTGCTTTGATATCTTTAATTTTGATATCTGTAAATAAATCTTTGAAAATAGCTTTTTTGAATTTATTTGTTTCATCAACAAAAACTTTACCATATTCTTCTTCAGTATATTGGCTTAATTCTTTTTCCATTTTTTCAAGATCCATTTCTGATAAAACATCTTCACTCGCTACCTTTTTAAGTTTTGTAATGTCGCATTCCTTTACATAATCAAAAAAGTTTGTTACAACTTCCTTTTGTTCATCTGTTGATGAAGAAGCACCACATCCAGCAACAAATACAAGTGCAAATACGCACATTAACTTCATTAACTTTTTCATACTATTCTTATCCCTCCATAGGATAATTATATCATAAAAAAAGAATGAGGACATCCCCATTCTTATAATTCTTCTCCGTTTGTTTCGATAACATGTTTATACCAATCAAATGATTTCTTTTTACTTCTAGAAAAATCACCTTCATGATTATTATTATAGTTAACATAGATAAATCCATAACGTTTATCATATTCACCAGTTGAAGCTGAAACGATATCAATTGGAGACCACATTGTATATCCAAGTAAATCAACACCATCATATTCAACAGCATCTTTCATTGCTTGGATATGTTCTTTTAAGTAATCGATACGGTATTGATCATCAACTGTACCATCTGCTTCTTTTTTATCGTAAGCACCAAAACCATTTTCAACGATCATCATTGGAAGTTCAAAACGGTCATTAAACCAGTTTAGACACCAACGTAATCCAAGTGGGTCAATTTGCCATCCCCAATCTGATGCTTTTAAGTATGTATTTCTTACGAAATCTTCAGGTACATAATCAAATGTTTTTTCATTACGTCCTTGATATTTTGTCGCAAATGACATGTAATATGAGAATCCAATATAATCTACTTTACCTTCAGCTAAGATTTTCTTATCTTCTTCAGTAATGAAATCATATCCTTTTCTTTCAAATTTCTTTAAGATATGACGAGGATAATGACCTCTAGCATGTACTTCTACATACCAATATTTTTGATGCATTGCACCTAGAGCATTCATTACATCTTCTGGTTTTGGTGAAGCTGGATAAACACCATTCATCCCAATCATACATCCTACTTGTAAATCAGGATTGATTTCATGTGCTGCTTTTACAGCTAATGCTGAAGCCACTAATTCATGATGTGCTGATAAATACATTAAATATTCTGCATCGTCACCTTCTTGAAGTAAAACAGCACCTTCTTGAATTAAGTTATGTTGTGTCGCATCAGCTTGGTTATTGATTTCATTGAAAGTCATCCAATATTTTACTTTATGTTGATATCTTTCAAAACATACTTTCGCAAATTTAACGAACATATCAATTGCTTGACGATTTCTAAATCCACCATATTCTTTAGCTAATGCCCAAGGTAATTCAAAGTGTGATAATGTAATAACAGGTTCAATACCATATTTATGACACTCATCAAATAAATCATCATAGAATTTTAAACCTTCTTCATTTGGTTCTTTTTCATCTCCTCTAGGGAAAATACGAGTCCATGCAATAGAAGTTCTAAATGCTTTAAATCCCATTTCTGCAAACAAAGCAACATCTTCTTTATAATGATGATAAAAATCAACACCTACATGGTTTGGATAATCTTCACCTTCAATAATACCATCAGTTAAACGTCTTGGCGCACCTGTAACGTTATCTCCTGCAGTTTCGACATCGCTACAGCTGATTCCTTTTCCACCTTCTTGCCAAGCACCTTCACATTGATGAGCAGCAACTGCTCCACCCCATAAAAAATCTTCTCTAAATCCCATTCTATTTCCTCCTTAAAATACACATCTATCATACCATTTTTTAGTACCGTTTTCATTAGTATAATAAAAATTGGTAAAGAAAATTTTGCCAACTATAAACTATTTGCTAGACACTCTAAAATATACAAAACAGGAACTTGGGTTACAGAATTAGCATAATATTTATCTTTTACATTAGGTAAATGGTAATTGATACATAAATCAGCCATTTGAGCCGCTTTATTATGACTATTTTCAGAAATTAAAATGACCTTCGTTCCATAACTTTTTAAATTCTGTATTCTTCCTAATACCTCTGTTGTATTTCCTGAAACCGATAAAATAATTGCGATCGCTTTTTCATAAAAATCAAGTCGCATACTAAAATCTTCTATATATAACGATCGTATTCCTTTTCGATTAAACAAACCATGGCCATATTGTGCAAGAATGCCTGATAAACCAATTCCATAAAAAATAACATCTCTTGCTTCTTTAATTAAAGCTACTGCCTCTTGAATTTCTTGATAAAACATCTCATTATCAACACTATAAAAAAAATTAAAAATATGTTCTAATTGAAATGTATTGGTATTTACTTGTTCATGTTCTTCTAATTTTAAATAAGCTTTATATTCTCCAAATCCTTCAAAGCCTAATTTTTGGCAAACTCTTGTAATCATAGCTGTTGATACATGTAATTGATTTGCTAGATCTTTTAATTTCATTGAAATAACCATGTTTTTATTTTGTATTAAATAAAAATAAATATCATATTCTAAAGGATTTAAATTTGTTATTACTTCATTTACTTCCATTTACATCACCAAATACATTTTACTAAAAAAAAACTACTAATCAAGTATGATTAGCAGTTATATATCTTTTTATAGTTTGCAAGTGCACCTATTAAATTTGAATCATTATCATATTTACAACGAACAATGTTTACTTGAGGAATTGGAACATCAATTGACTGATAAATCTTATCCAGTGATTTTTGAAGATATTCTAATAAAATTGGTTGTTTACTAATACCTCCACCAATAGCAATTTTATCAGGATCAATAACTGCTTGTAAATTATATAACCCTGTCGCTGTTATATTACAAAATTCTTCTAAAGCTTTTAAAGCATCTTTATCTCCTTGATTACAATATTCAAAAGCTTGTACACCATCAATTTCTTCTACTAATCCTTTAGCTTTAGCTATCATTTCAACCAATGTAAACGCTCCAAAATCAGTTCCCCATTTATTTTCAAAGCCTAAATTCTTTTTCCAATCTATTGATAAATAACTAAATTCTCCAGCAAAGCCATGAACACCGGTAAAGACTTTATCTCCAATAGTTACACCTCCACCGATACCAGTACCAATAATACAAACAGCACCTACTTGGCTGTCTTTTAAACTGCCATAAACAACCTCGCATAAAGCTGCACATTTAGCATCATTTTCAATTGTTAAACGATCTGTTGTAACTGATTTCAACTCTTTTAAAATGTCAACATCTTGATTATAAAGTAATGCTCCTGGTATTTGCATTTTATTCGTTTTTTTATTAATTAAACCAGGAAGTGACATAGCAATTCCATCCACACGTTCTTGATATTTTTGATAAAGATTTTGAACTTCTTTTTTGAAATCTTCTAATGATGTTTTAGGTGTTGGTACTTGCCCTTTTTCAAGAAACTCTAATTCATCATTCATTAAAGCATATTTGATTGCACTTCCACCTACATCTAATACTAAATATTCCATAACTTTCCTCTAAAAGAAAATCAGGCTACTTACCTGATTTTCTTTTTACTTTCTTTCTTTTCTTTTGATAATATGTATAATCATTGCTTTCAAGATATACTTCTCGTGTATCAGCAAATAGATCATGTAACGGTCTTCTTGATTTTAAAACAATCATTAAAATCACTGAAATAAGTGTCATAAATATTCCAAAATAAGCATAATACTTTGGAATATTTAAACCTGTTACAACTTGTAATAATTGATGTAATATATTACTTGAAGTAAATACACTTCCTTCAACTAATAAAATCATTATAAATTGTCGAATAAATAATTGTTTATTTGTTACTTCATCATAATTATTTGCAATAATTTTTAAATGAAAGATTTTTTTCCCTAATGTTTGTCCTTTAAAAACAAACATTGGAACTAAAACATAATATCCACTAGCAACAATAAATGATAGACTTCCAGCAATGATATTGTAAGGTGCATGAAAGATGGATAAATTTTGAGGTATATACGTTGCATCTTGATGTAACATCATATAAATAACAATCACTGGTAAAGAGGCAATCATTCCTCCAATATACCAATCAAAAGCATAAGATAAAATTCTTCTAATCCATCCTATATCATTAGGAATATCTTTTTTTAGTTGTAGAAAGTAATTGTTCATATAATTCTCCTTTTATAACACTTCACCGTTGGTTTCAATAACTTTTTTATACCATTCAAAAGAATCTTTTTTACTTCTTTTTAATGATCCTGAACCATCATTATTTTTATCAACATAAATAAATCCGTAACGTTTTTTCATTTCTCCAGTTGAAAAACTTACACAGTCAATACAACCCCAAACAGTATATCCTAATAAATCAACACCGTCTATATCTACAGCTTTTTTCATTTCTTGAATATGTTCTTTTAGATAATCAATACGATATTGATCATGAACTGAACCATCAACTTCTTTTTGATCGATTGCACCAAAACCATTTTCAACAATAAACATTGGAAGTTGATAACGGTCATATAACCAATTTAATGTATATCTAAGACCTTTAGCATCAATTGGCCATCCCCATTGTGTTTTTTGAATATAAGGATTATCGCATAAATCATTTTCTTCATCATAATCAAGATTAATATTACCATCACCTTTTGTTGCAAAAGACATGTAATAACTAAAACCTATATAATCAACACAACCATGTTTTAAGGCTTCTAAATCTTCTTGAGTTAAATCTAAATCATATCCTTTTCTTTTAAAGAATGATTTCATATAACCAGGAATAATTCCTCTAGCATGAACGTCTAAATACCAGAAACGTTTATGATTCGCTCCTACAGCTTTTAACATATCGTCTGGATTACATGAATAAGGATAGATTGGTGTCATGGCCATCATACATCCAATCATTAAATCAGGATTGATTTCATGTGCTATTTTTACAGCTTTTGCACTAGCAATTAATTCATAAAGTGCTGCTTGATAAACAATTGCTTCACGATCTTCTCCTTCTTCAAATAAAATACCTGAGTTTGTAAAAACTGCCACATCTGCTTTATAGTTTGCTTGATTATTGATTTCATTGAAAGTCATCCAATATTTGACTTGATGTTGATATCTTTCAAAACATACTTTCGCAAATCTTACAAAACAATCGATCAGTTTTCTATTTCTCCAACCACCATATTTTTTTACTAAACCATAAGGCATTTCAAAATGGCTTAAAGTAATAACGGGTTGAATACCATTTTTTAATAATTCATCAAACATCTCATCATAGAATTTTAAACCATCTTCATTAGGTTCTAATTCATCCCCTTGAGGAAAGATTCTTGCCCAAGAAATAGATGTTCTAAAACATTTGAATCCCATTTCTTTAAACAAAGCAATATCTTCTTTATAATGATGATAAAAATCAATAGCTTCATGATTAGGATAAAATTCATTAGGTAAAATCGTATCTGTAATTTGTCTTTTTTTACCAACACCCCCAACTGTCATCATATCTGAAACATTGAGACCTTTTCCTTTTTCATTATAGCCACCTTCTACTTGGTGAGCAGCAACAGCTCCACCCCATAAAAAATCCTTACGCATTTTCTGCTCCTTCTGCTTTTAGGGCTGCTTTTGTACTTGCGATAACAAATGGTAAATAAATTAAAGTACTTACACCAACACAGACAAAACCAATAACTAAAGCCATGATATTATTTGCTCCTGAACCTAAGAAAGGAATCAAGAAACCTGGTGTTGTCCATGCAACACTATAAGCAACTGGTGGAATGATTTTAATGACACATACACAGAACCATCCAATAATGTTACATACGACCGGTGATAAAATAAATGGAACAATATACATTGGATTCATAACTAATGGTAAACCAAAGATAATTGGTTCATTGATATTAAATAAACCTGGTGCAAGTGACATTTTACAAATTTGATATTGTGCCTTATTCTTTTTACCAACAATAAATGTTGCAATAATTAAACCTAAAGTTGCTCCGGAACCTCCTGTATTACCAAAAGCATCATTAATAGATCCCCAGTTAATTGGATAAGGGGCACCCCATGCAGTTCCATGTGCAGCTACATAAGCTAAGTTCATATTTTGTTGTTCTGTAAAGATCACTGAACGTAATGCATTTAAAGTGTTTGGACCATGGATTCCTAAAACCCATAAGAATTGTTGTACAACAACAAAAACAATAATTGTTCCCATTGAGCTTCCTAAGCTTGTAAGTGGTGCTTGAATCATGTTATAAATCAATACTTGAATACCATCACTTGTAATATTATTGAAAATAAAGTTAAGAACACCTGTAACCGCTAGAACAATCATAATTGGTAATAATAAATTAAATGATTGAGATACTGCTGGTGGTACTTGTTCAGGCATTTTAATAACAAGTTTTTTGTTATTCCCTAAACGTGTTAATAATTCAGCGACAAATAAGCCAACAAATAAAGCAACAAATAAACCTTGTGCTCCAAAATATGTAGTCATTAAACCACTTCCAGATTTATCAGCAAAATTTCTTGCTGCTGGATATAAAATGAAATAAGCAGCTAAAGCTGTAATTCCACATAAAACTTGATCTCCTTGCATTTCTTGTGCTAATTGATAAGCTACTAGAAAAGCAATTAAAATTGCTAAAATATTTGTTGTCCCATTAATAACAGAACTCAATACTGCTTGATAATCAGCTAAATTAGGAATTAAATCTCCTAAATGTAATAAACTTGCAACAAATCCTGTTGGATCTAAAAATACATAGTTTATTAATAATACCATCGACCCTGCCATTGTAAGCGGGAATGATAAAGTAAAAGCATCTCTTACTGCAGCAACATGTCTTTGACTATTAATTTTTGCAGCAAAAGGAACAAAGAATCGTTCCATGAACGCTTGCATTTTTTCCATATAATTTCCTCCATTAAATATTTATATTTGGCCAAATGATCAAGATATCTTCTTGATACAAAAAAAGAATATCACGCTTATATTTTTCATTCAATAAAATTGTAAGCGCTATATTCTATGTTACATTTCTGTTTTTTGTTATTTTAAAAAAACGTTTGTTTTTTAATCGTTACGTGCTAATCTTTCAATAATAGCAACTGCAAGAATTTGACTTGTCAGATCTATTTGATCAATATTATCTATTTTTAAAAAGTAAGGAATAGATATATCACTCATTAAAGCAAGCGGTGATTTCATATTGGCTGTAATAGAAATAATACAGGCGCCAAATGTTTTACACGACTCTACAATACGAAGTAATTCAGGTGTTTTCCCGGATATAGACAAAGCGATAATAACCGTATCTTCCATTGAAGCATTAATACGCATAAAAGGATCATTGATAACATTGGCATATTTTCCAGCACTTGAAAAAATACGTGCTCCATATGCTCCTATCAATCCTGAATTTCCAACACCTGTAAAAATCAAATTATTATGATTGCCTATCATCACCTTGGCAAGATGTAATTTTTCTTGATAGTATTCATTGTCTAATTGAATTAAAGCACCTATAACTTGTTTATCATCATATATTCTTTTAGATTCTCTTGATTTTCTTTCTTGCAAGCGATAAGCTAATTTAAATTCTTTAAAACTTTTATATCCCATTTTTTTTACATAATTTAAAATAACAGTTGTAGAAACTTGTACTTTATCTGCTAGTTCTCTAATTGTCATAAAAGGAAATTCTAGTGAATGCGCTAAAATATATTGATATACTTTTATTTCCTTTTCATTTAATTTTTCAATTGCTTTTTCTTTTTCTAACATAACTTTCACCTAAAAACATTATAAACAAAAATAAAAATTGGTAAAGAATTCTTTACCAATTAGACATATCTGCATATTTGCTCAACGCTTTCTCCTTGATTAAATCTTTTACATAATTCATGTGTACATTTATGATATTTATCAAATGTATGCTGACAATTTTTAACATGACTATAAACTTTCCAATAACCAACACTTAAATGTTCTTTCCCTTCAATAAAACCTAAAACATCTGTCATAGGATATCCTAAAAACAAACCGATTTCATGAGGAAAATCATAATCATTGAGGCGTTTTTGTAAATCTAGGATAAGAGTATCTAAAGATGTACAATTGTAATCATATTGTTTAAAGATATTTTGGATTTGTTTACATGCGCATAATTTATTTAACTTTTCTTTTTGATAAACATAAATCATAGAACGTTCTTTTATTTTAAGTACTTTTAAATAAATATCTTTTTTATTTAAAAGTTCATTATAATATTGGATACATTCTTCTAAATCATCAAGATCATTTAAATTATAAATACATGCAACTTTAAGTTTTGTAAGTGTTGGTGAAGCATAAAAGATTAATCTTCTTTCAAATTCGTAAGCAGACAATGGCATAATTAAGCAATCATTTTTTTGATAGCTTCGATATCTTCGTCACTACCATCATTTTCTACTTTATATAAGCATGGTACATTATATTGTTCAGCAATGACATCTCCTGCTTTACAATAAGCTTCTCCATATCCAGTATCACCACTTACAACAACACCTTTTAGATGTTCACTTTGACTTTGTAAGAATTCATCTACTTCGTAAGGAACATCTCCAAAACCATCAGTATAAGTAAATAAGATATAGTCTTCTTCTACTGTTTCACTTCCATCTTCAACTTTTAAAGCATCTTCAATTCCTAATTTAGAAATAATACTTTCAACATTTCCTGTTCTTGATGCATATACGACTTTCATTTTCTTCCTCCTTTAGTTAGCTACAACTAACTCACGATATTATGTTAGCATAAGCTAACTTAACTGTCAAATATTTTCATTTCTAGTTTGTCTTATCTAATAAAATATATACAAAAAGCTATAAAGAATTTCTTGATTGACAAGATTAGATTCTTTATAGCTCATCTTTTAATTCATTAAATTTAAAACATCTTCTTCACTATTAATATTAAAGATATTTAATGTAAGTTCATTCAATTTTTCTAGCGATGTTTCTGTAAGTTGTTTTTCTAAAGGACTTGATAAAGTTCCTAGTTTCACTTTAAGCAGTTCTTTTAAAGTACTTTGTTTTTCTTCTTGTCTAACTTTTTTAATTCCAATACTTTCTCCCTCGTTTCTCATTCTTTGAAATAATTGATTCATTGCTACACACATATTGATTTCATCTCCTCCTAGTAAGTCTTCTTCTTTAATGTCTGTATGCGTAAAGATGGCTGCCATCTTAAAACTCTCTGCACAGATCATTCGATTTTTTCTTAATCCTTCATAGTCTCCTTTAAGCATACTTTGACTGATCTCTACTATTTCTTTTAATCGCTGACTTTTAAGTATTCTAGTATCTCTTTTTTTATATTGATGTAAGGAATTTTCTTGATTTAATTGTATTATATGTTTAATGATAATTTGTCTCATATTTGTTTCATTTCTATTATTATTTTATCTTCTTTTTTCCTTCTTTCAATGGACGGATAGTCCAATAAAAAAGATGCTCTACATTTAATTGTAAGCATCTTGATTTTCATCTTCATCTAAATAATCTTTATAATCTATACTAAAGAAACGATGTTGATTCATTTTCCATAAATTGGGATTAAAATCATCTAATTGATGATTAATAATAATTTCATTAATAAGTACAGACAATCCTAAAACATCTACTAATAAATCTGGTTGGTTTAATATTTGAATCGTATTAGCAATAAATATTTGAATCAAATCTGTTGGTTCATCTTGATCAAAGAATAAATCAACAGCTTCATTTATTGCATCAATATCACATTTTTTTATAGTTCCTACTGTTTCTACAAATATTTTATTTAACTCATAAGCTGCATCTTTATATGTGTCTAATTCCACAGAAATCATTTCTTCATTTAATTGTGGATTAAGCCTTATAAACTCTTGAATATATTCTTCTTTATATTCATTAATTGTATTAAAGATCGTATTCGTACATGCTGCTAAAACAGGTGCATCAAGCCCTATATGATGAACAAGTTGATCAAAAATATAATCAATTCTTTCAACATCATTATTTGAAATACGCTCATGATACATGATTTCTGTAAATTCATCTGTTAAATTTTGGATACGTTCTCTATTATTTGCATACGTACTGATTTCGTTTAATACTTTTTGATTGATATTATTCATTTCATAAATAATTGATGATTTTTCAACATCATCCATCATTGTTTCAACTTCACTTTTTTCAAATAAATCATTAATATTAATTTTAAATTGTTTCATGATTATCCCCTTTCAGTTATTCTTATTTAATCATATATTTAAAATAATGTGAATATTATCCGTATACTATTATATAACATTATTTCTCGATAATCATTAGCTAAATAATCCAAAAAAAGGGGATGTTACGAAATAATTTTAAAATGGATCCTGTAAAACGGACACAAGAAAAAAGTACTTAAATTTGAATAAAAATGAATATATTCTCAAGGTATAAAAAACCAGGAGGATATATTTTTATGTCTAAATATTGTAAATATGTAATTATAAAAAACAATGAATTTAAAATTTTAAAAACTAAACGAATGACAGATCTAGTTAAAAGAGAACTGGGTGTCTTTGATTATCGTAATTATCTGTTTGAAGAAGATCTTTCAATCTATCTTCTTGTAAAGGATTTAAGCATTTATGATGATGATACAACTATTATCTATAGAGGGTATTTGAATGATTGTGATGGTGTATTTAATGGAACTGTAATCTTTACTAAGATGGATGAACTTGGTTATGTATCTCTTTCAAATAATGATGTTGATTTAATCCTTAAACATTTATGCAAGCTACCTAATGGGTTATTTGAAATGAGATATTCTATTGATAACACTTATCAATCTTTTGATTGTTAAGTCCTTATTTAGATTTTGTCTGACCTGTTTGAATTTTGCTTTATATTCAGCAGGTTCTTTTGTTATATGATTCAATGGATAGTTTCCTGTCTTGTAATACTCAAAATATTCATTTGGTGACAGTTTAGCCAGTTTGTATTGATAACGTTCATTATTGTAATAATCAATGTAGCTATCAATCACTTCTTTTAATTCATCATACGTTGATGCTGCATTTATATATTTGCCAACCTCTTCTTTCATATGTCCAAAGAATGACTCTTGGGGAGCGTTGTCCCAACAGTTTCCTCTTCTTGACATTGATTGTCTTATTTCTAAATCTTTTAGAAGATCAATAAACATAACGCTTGTATAATGAGCACCCTGATCACTATGAATCAATGCATCAGTATGAATGTTATGTTTATGATTTCCAAATAGCTGATTTATTGTTTCTAATACAAAATCCTCTTCCAATGAAGATGACAATACATATGAAAGAATTTGTTTTGTAAAACCATCTTTTACCACAGAAAGATAAGCTTTTGAACGTTTTTGACCATAAAATAGATAGGTAATATCTGTTTCTAACACATATCCAGGTCCATATTCATCAAAATGCCTTTTTAAAATATTATCCGCATAATTTGATGTCTTCAATGCTTTAGCCATTCTTCTTGCAGGATTTGCTTTCCTTATAGGACAAAATAAATTAAATTTTTTCATCAATCTTGTTATTTTCTTATGATTCATCAAGACTCCCATATGAAGAAGACGCATATGAATACCACGTCTGCCTTTATCATAACCTTTAAAATTGTAGGCCTCTAAAATCAATTCGAAGTCTTTAAGATCCTGTTCTTCTTTCTTGTTATATGTTGATGATAAATCGTTTTTTCTTTTTTTCCATGAATAGAATCCACTTCTTGATACTCCGGCATTTTCACAAAGATACGAAACTGTTAATACATTATTTTTTGAGTTTAAAGTTCTATCGATAAGTTCATATTTTTCTCTTACTGTTTGTTCTTCGATTGTTTTGAAATTTGCTTTCTGTTGATAAATCTCACTCTTTTTAAAAAATCATTCTCCTATTGGAGAACTTTGTTCTTATGTTTCAATCTTTCGATCTGTTCTTCTAAAGATAGCTCTTTGGCAGATGGTCTACCTGAATTATCTTTTCTTGTATCTTTAAATCCTTCTACTCGTTGAGTTTGTTTTTTTAAACGCTCAGTAAAAGTATTTCTTCGTTTAGCTCCTAATACATTTGGATCAAATCCATATTTTTTAAATATTTCAATGGGTTGTATTCCATTTTGATAATCAATCCAATATAGTTCTTTGAATTCTTCTGCATAAGTTATGCTTTTATTAGAAACTTTCTTTACATATGGATTCTTTTCAAGCTCTTTGACCTGTTCTTCTGTAAAATAATTAACCCCCATAAACACACCACTATTCCTTCAATTATCATAATACACAAAATAAAATCCCTGTAAAACAGGACTAAGCACCAAAGTACTTTTTTTCTTGTGTCCGTTTTACAGGGTCCATTTTATAGAAGGTATTGCTCTAATTTAACCAAAAAAAAAGCAACTCACTTAAAGTAAAAAAATAAGTGAATTACTTTTATATACAATATGTACTAAACAGTTTTTTAATTAAACCCACATTCAAAATTCATATCTAATTTTTCTTTATAAAATATAATTTTGAGGAAATAAAATAGAATATTTATTAATCTATTTTAAAAAGTACTTTTATCTCTATATTATCATTTTTTATTTGAAGCTTTCTTTTTTTTACAATACATTCATCATAGCTATCATTAAATTTAAATACTTTATCTGTACATAATGTTAAAATCTTTAAAACTACAAATTCATTGACCTCATATAAATAAAATTCAAAAGTTTTATTATACAAACAAAATTCAGCAATTTGTTTTAGAATTGACTTTATCTCTTTAACAAAATTTTCATTTTCTAAAATTCTTGTATTATTTATCGTGATAACCTTCTTTATTGAAAATCCATCATTTTCTAATGAAATAAAGTATTTAATAATTTCTTCATCAAATAATTTGACACCTGTAAAATTAGAGAATTTATAAAAATCAAATTTATTTAATTGTGTTTCTATAAGTCTTTCAATTGCATCATAATCATTCGTATCTAAATAATGCTTAAAGGACATCAAAATGTAACACATCATGTGTTTTTCTTGTAGCATTTGATAAGAAAGCTTATTAATCTTTTCATAAGTTTCTGTTGCATACTTACTTTTTACCAATTCTTCATTTAGAATGAGATTGTTTTGATATTCTTTTTGAATATTAAAATAAAATATAAAAAAAGAACAACACATGACAATTAATTGAAATAATAATTTATACATATTAGTAGAATTTACTATATGATAAAAAATCATTTCAAACAACAATGTATATACTCCTAAAAATGATAAAATAAATAAACAAAATGACCACCAGTAATTACCTACTAATAATCTATTTTTATTCAATCTATATTTATTGTCATAATATCTAAATAAATAAGCTAAAGCTAAAAATACAATTCTTGATAAAAGAGACAAGAAAATAATGTAAATATTATTAGAAGGAATTTGCATTGGATTTATGAAAAATATTGTGGAAACCAAAATAATAGACACTGTATTAGAAAAAAGTAGAATTATTATCAATATTGCCGGTACAATAAAATATATTAAATTTCTTTTTTTATCATAAAAAGAAGATATAAAAGTAAAAATTACAATCAAAATAATCATTAACCAATAATTATTTAATAGCAAATTATTAAATATAAAAGTAACTATTGTACAGACCAGTGTTAAAAAAATGACCAACTTGTTATTAATAATATTTAATGTTTTAAAATCAAAATAAGCAAGAATGAAATCTTCAATCAATGTCATAATAATATCAAAAAAAATCATCTTAAAAGAAACTCCTCATACTTTCTTACAAGCTCATCTTGATATTTCCGACCAACAAAATATTCTTCATCATTTAATGTTATAACACTTGTTTTATCCATTCTTTTAATAAAATTAAGATTAACTACTAAACTTCTTTCAATTTGAACTAGTTCATCAAAAGATATTTGATCCATAAATTTTTTTAAAGATGAATATATCAAATATTCCTTCTGATATGTATTAATATATAAATCATGACCTATGGACATAATATATTTTATATCGTTCAATCTAACAACATAACTTCTTCCATCCATTTTAATGCATATCTTTTTTAAATTTTCTTTTAAATAATCCTCTATTTGTTTCAATACTTTTACAATATCAAAATCATATTTTGTTTTTCTTATAAATTGAAAAAAACCAATAGATAATGCAGGAAAAACAAAATCCTCATGCATTGATACAAATACAATAATTATCTTAGGAAACTTAGATTTCAAATAAGCTCCTATATCAATCCCATTCATTTCAAAATTCAAATCAACATCTAAAAAAATGAGGTCAATTTGATCAATGTCCTTTATTGTATCAAACGAATCATTTAAAACAATAAAATTGATATTTTCATCTAGCTGTTTAAAATACAACTTAACATCTACTTTTAATTTATTAGAAAATTCAATATCATCATCAACTAAAACAATATTCATTATAAAAGCCTCCAAAAAAGCAAAGAATTAAGTCATTAAGTAACTTAATTCTTTTCTTTCATTATATCATATTTGATATATTAAATATTAGTTTGTTTTTTTAATTTTTCTGGTTTTTTTTGCTCATATGGTCCTACAAAAGAATATGATGAACAAGATGTATATGCAAGTGAATTAAGAAAATCACATGCTTTTTTCGATACAGCTTTTTTTACCCTATTTTTACTACGTTCTTTCATAATTATCTCCTCCTTACTATAATCTAAATATAATTTAATGATATTTGTACATTTTTATCATATTATGCAATCTTTTATCATAAAAAACAAAAAATGTTGCAAATTGTAACATTGCGACCTAGAGTCGCAAGAATTTGTATATCTTTTTATTAGGTGATAAATATGTACAAAGAAATAATTGGTAAAAATTTAAAATATTTACGAGATAAGAAAAATGTTACACAAATATTAGCTGAAGAAATGACAGGCATAGATAGAACAACAATTTCTGCTTATGAATTGGCAAAAAGAGAACCAAGCGTAAGTAATTTAATATCACTTGCCAATTATTATAAAGTAACATTAGATTTTTTATGTGGGCGAAACCAAAGAATGATTATCGATATTACTGATCTTGATGAATTATCAAAAAATAAAATAATGTCTATAATTAATAATGTGGATAAAAAAAAGGAGCTATGATATGAACTTTAAAAATATTGTCAATAAGTTATGTTCACAATTTGATTCAAAAGCATATGATCAAGATATTTTAAAATACGGACTAGAAGTTTTGATTTATAATTTATTTACCATATTAATTTTAATCGTTTTGTCTATTTTATTTCAAAATTGTGGATTTGGATTATATTTTATACCTACTTTTTGTATATTGAGAATTACATTGGGAGGTTTTCATTGTAAAACAATATATGGATGTACCTCTTTAATGGTTATTATATACTCACTAACAAATATACTAAGTAAAGAAATCTTTTATCATAATTTATTAAAAATCGCTTCACCTATCCTAATTATATTACTTTTTATTATAAAGCCCTGTGAAGAAAATACTTTACATTTGAAAAATTATAATATTTACTACAAATATCTTCTTATTATTATTTTTTCTTTAGTTCTAATAATTTCTAAAAATAAAATTCTTAATTTAGGTATGTTTTCTGCTCTATTTGTTACAGAGCTAATGTACTATATTAAATATATAATTAATTTAGAAAATTATAACTAGATACCGCAATCTATTAAAAATATAATAATATTGATAAAGAATCCGAAAAGTAAAGATAGCTTTTCATTTTATTTTAACTTCCTTAATAAATATAAATATTTATATTCTTACAAAGATCATCTACAAATAATTTGAATTTAAAAAAGCACAGAATAATCCGATAACTAATAACCGTGAAATTTTGTGCTTTTTAAAATTTACTATTTTTTTTACATTTTGAAAATATTTAGTTGCTCAACTTTGTTATGGTGCTTTTCTCCATACACTACTTTAAAAAATGATTCCTTTGACTTCATTGCTTCTTCTAATTTTTTTGATTTACTAAGTCCTACAAAAATTGCTACAGCTCTTGCCTGACAATTAACAGATCTTTTAGGATTAAATTCAATATCAGAAAAACTATCATATTCTAATATTCTCTTAGCCAATCCAGGATTTCTATATAAAGAATTGATATAAAGCCAATTATAAAAATAATCTTTAGGTTCTAAGGGAAAAATCATATCAAAGTAATTAAAATGTATCAATTCTCCACTTTCTTTCAATCTTTTGTCTCTTTTCGCATCTTTTGGATTTTTTGATAGTAAATCTCTATATGGTCCACCATTTTTAAAGGTCTTACTTCCTTGAAAAAGACATTCAACAAAAAAGTAATTATTCTTATATTTTACTTTTAAATTGAAAGCACTAAGTTTAACTCCTAAATCAGAAGTACTTTTTGTTGAAATATCAATAATTTTTCTATTTTTAAATTTAAAAATATAATTGGATTGTAAACTATTCAAGCTTTTTTGTTTTTGAATTTTAGAAAAACCCGAATAATAGACAAAATCTACATCTATCTCTTCGTAAAACGGATAATAAGGTAAAGTATGAAATATTGGTCTACTAGCCACTATACTATGTCATCTCCTTTTTTATTTTCACCAACAGGAATAGTCTCTTCTAGGTAAAAAGTATCCTATATTAACACAACTTAGAATCCCAAATTTATTTAAAAAATCTTTATATTCATTATATACATCTTCCGACTCAAAATATACAAATTTGATAGATTTATATGATATTTCTTCAAATAGTAAAATTTCAGCTTGCGGATCAGTTGTCTCATTATCTGATAATTTCAATTGTTCACGAGTGAAATAATGATTGTTTTCGGAAAACATTTTTTTAAAAGAATCAACTGTCATTCTTTCTTCAATCGGTATCTTACCTAATAAATGATTTGCTGCATTTGTATAATTAAATGCACATTTTTTTGATAAAACAGAATACGCATCGATTACTAAAACCGCCCAATTTTTAGATGTATCTTGAGTTCTTATTGAATAAAACATTTTATAATTTGGAAAAGTAATAGATAAAGAAGTTGCATTTTCAAATCCGTCATATCTATATACATCATTTTCTTGAAAATTCATTGATTCTTCTTTTAAAGTACTTTTTGGAAGAAGTCCATAATTTATAATACTCTTCAAGTTTAATACATTTGTAAAATGAACACAATCTTCAATATGTCTACTTTTTGCATATTGTATAATACTTTGATTATTCATATAATATCACCTCTATTTTTTAATTCTATGTTAGAAAAGCAAGTAACTATCCTCAGCCAAACCATTCATAAATAATTTTATTCTTACTTATTTTTTTGATCTATGTAAAAATCTTGCCTTTAATTTATTTATATCATTTTTCATATTTTTTAGAGAAAAGGAGCGATTTCCGATATCTAAACTGAATTGTTTACCTACTTCACTAATGTTTTCTTTACCATTAAAATAATAATCATAATTAATAATTACATCCTTTAATACTTCTATAAATTGTTTCATTTGCTTTTCTTCTTTTTTTAAATATCCCAATAAGAAATTTGTCTCATATTTTTTATATAAATAAATAAGGAATTTATAAAAAAAATATGAACTTACTATCACAATTAAAGTAAAAACTAGAACAATAATTATATCTTTCTTATTCTCAATCTTATTAAAAGATAATAAATTTGTTAAAAAGACAGTTAAAAAAATGGTTAAAAAGGAAACATATATGTTTATATTTGATGTATTAGCTATTTCTAAAGATATGCTTCTTATAGAATTCTCCATAAATTTATATATTGTCATTAATTGTTCTTTAGAATAGCCTTGCAATTGTTTTTTTATGAATTTTTCCTTTTCTTCTTCTAAGTATTCTTTAATTGTTTCATTAACGCTAGGAACTTGTATTTTACTAATAACCTTATGAATTGCTTTCTTGTACCATTTTTTCTTAATTGATTTATTAATATCAACCTCACTAGTTTCATTAAAAATCTTTTTATATTTTTTCTCTTCAATTCCAAAGGTATCCATAACCTTGTTTGCCAAAAAGTTTTCCCCAAAGAACAAAGTAATCACTGTAATAAACATAAAAAATAATAATTCTCCTATATAACATAAAAATGATTTACCATCATGAATACTAATCATTTCAAAAGATTTAGCATTTAATTTAAATCCCAACTTATAAAAGTAATATAGGAATATCACTAAAACAATAAAAATAACTTCTATTATGTATATAAGATTTGCATATATGCCCGTTTTCTTTATCATTGCTCTACTTGTACATGTATTATCAAATTCTTTATATAATTTTTCCGCACTCTTTAATTTTACAACTTCTTTTTTCAATTTGTATTTCCTCTCTAACTTAACAATAAGACATTAGAAAAATTTTACCAATGTCTTATTGTCTATATTCAGTTTTATTCTTTTAAAATTTCTTTTAATAAAAAATTATTTTATTTAAAATAATCATTATTTAATTTAATAGATTACTTTTATATAATTCCTTCACCTCCAACAAGATTATATTAATTTATATCCATTATTTTCCAATAATGTAGATAGATTATATATATACCCTTTACCTTTCACAGGATATTTCCAAAAATTATCAAGTCGTACTATTACATAATCATTTTTTATAGATAAGCGACAAACCCCTATGTTAGTATCATCGTCAAATTTAATTTCATATTTCTTACCCTCTGTTAAATAATAAATTTCTATAATATTTTTACTATACCTATATAGAACAGGTTTATCATATTTGTCTAATATTAAATCTCCAATAAATTCCCCAAAATATCCTATGGCGAATTTAGAATATGAAACTTCTTTTTCTCCTTTACGTATTCCAAATCTACAATCTACATTTTTAACTTGCCATAATACAATATCATTTTTTAAATCAAATACACTTATATCATATTCACTTTTTTCTAATTTCAAATTTTTCTTATATTCAATACAATAATAACCATTCCTAGAAAATGTCAATGTTTTATTAGGTACCATAAAATCTAAATGATTATATTTCTTTAAATGATAATTTTCATCTATTTCATAATAAGAGCAATATTTATTCTTTTTATTTTGTAAATCAATTTCAACATCTAATTTAAATATTAGTCTACCCTTGTGGTAATAAACCTGTTTATCAATATGTTTAATCTCTTTTTTATTTATTTTTTCTAGTTTCTTTTTTTCTATATCATATACACATAATAAGATATCTTTATTACAATAGCTATCACATAAAATAAATATTTTATCGTTATTGAATTGTTGAATCAATGATACATAATGTTGCCGAGATACAGTTTTTTTTAAAATAATATTTTTTTCTTTCAAATCATAAATAAAGATATTAGAACCAGTTGTTGATCCTATCAACAACTGGTTATCATATGTAATATGTGTATTGGAAACATATTTCATATTTACTCTAAATAGCTTATTTTCTTCCATATCAAATATAGTAATGAATGTATTCGCATAAAGAACAGCGTATTTTTCATAGGGAGAAATATAAATATTATCAATAATCAAATTTTTTTCTACCATATATCCTCCTCGTATAAGTATTTAAATAAAATGTAATTCAACTAAATATATTGACTATCGTTGACTCATATCCTAAATCTAGAAATAAAATACATATCCAAAGTAAATCATTGGTCCATATAATAAACCAATGATTTACTATTATTTTTTGCACCCTAATTACTTTTTTCATATTTAACAAAAAACATGCTCTTTAGTTGTAATGATTCAAGTCTTTTAAATATCAATCAAATACTGAAATTATACTCATAATTTCATTTATACTATATATTTCTACCAAAATACTTTTGATTTCTTTTCACCTTTAATAAATTCCATTTACAATTCCACTAAAAATAATTCTATAAATAATCCACTATTATTAAAAAATGTATTTACGAATGTTGTACTTACCATACTTTTAGATGTATTCTCTTATCATAATATTTTAATTTATTCATTTATATACACTTATCTATTTGAAATTCAAATTATTATAATCAAATTTAACATCTTTCTTTAAATCAAGTGCCCATAATATCAATTCAACATCTTCATTATTATAATTAAATTGCAATGTCATATGTTTAACATTTTCCTCGTCACATTACCTATTAATTCTTCTATCCAATCTTCAAATGAAACATTATCAAAAGATGTACACCCCACAAGAATACCTAAGCATAATAATAAACATATTATTTTCCTTCTTAAAGCTATTTAATTTCTGTTAACATAGGAAATAAATGGAATAGTTCATGTTATTGATTTTGTTACAGCTTATACTATTTTTTTAGTTATTATTAAATTATTTTATAGATAACATAAGAAAAATAATATGTATCATTCAATCATTTTGAATACGATAGCTTTTAGATCATCAAATCCTAGAAAAATAAATGTAAATAGCATCTCAATAACCGGTAAAGATATCACATACTAAAAAAGAAAATCATAGATTATATCTCTATATTCCCCATTGGAATAAAGATTAATATTATGCTACATATAATAACCTGTGAATATTTCACTTTCACAGATTGGTTATATAATGCCTGTTTAGAGAATATAGATTTTCTTTTATCATTCATCTTCGTTAATAAAAGATATTATAAATATAAAGCTAATAGATATTTCCACTATTTCAATCACAACTAATAATTTTATCATTACACTGATAATTAACAAAATATTTCCTTTATAAAATATAATAATTATAACATTGTAAGTAGCATGAAAATTGTTTCATTATTTTCTGTTTCCTTTTTTGTTACATTCCTAGTAGCTTATCTATAAATGAATAAATATTGTATATCCTACATATCTACTCAATCATTTTATAACAAATTGCTTTTAAACCACCTAAGCCAAAGCCAAGAAAAAGTGCATTAGACAACATTTTTGTAAAGTCGACTGCTTGTTTAAAAAAATAATCATAAACAATCCCAAAATCAACAAATAAAAACACAATAAGTAATGTCGAAAACATAAATGCTTGTATATATTTATTCTTAACTGATTTTTTATATAAGTTTAGTTTGTATGAATTAGGATCTTTCTCTGCTATTCTTCTACGGTCATCTTCAGTTATAAAAGGAATTGTATAGATAAAACTCACACTAATTTCACATAATTTCATGATAATTAACGATCCTATCATTGCAAGAAGTATAAAAAAAATATTTCCTGAAATGAATAAACAAGCAAATAAATGAATACCGATTATTCCTTTTTCCACATTGTTATAAATTAATTTAATATTTTTTTTCATATATATCCTACCTACCTATATTTTTTTATTTATTAAAGATTATACAGGTAAAATACAATTAATATTCTACCTGTATATAACTAACATGCTAAAAGTTTATTAATAAAAATATTTATTCTAAATAAAAGACCTATACCTAAATCAGCAATATTTACAATTTCAAAAACATTTTCCACACTATCGTAACTCCATCCAAACTCTATTCCTATTCCCGTAACTATTCCTAAATCAAGTTTTGTAAAGCTATTAACCATTATACTATATGTAATTTCGTAAAATACTAGCTGACATTTTATTTTATGATCGAAAGAACCTGTTTTTAAATCGATAGAAGGAAGTTGCGCACCAAATTCCACAACAGTTATCGTTTTGATTGAGCCTTTACCTACAAACTCAGTTGTATTCATAGTAAATGTATATCCATTTCCAAAATCATTAAATTTTGAAACAAAAGCATCCGATGTCTTACTTCCGTTAAGACTTATATATCTTCCGCCTAGATAACTAACTCCTATATCAGACTTATAAGGTGGTATTTTAATGCGATCTCTATATTCTTCATATTTATTCTTTATCCAAGAAACTTTATTTTCCTTATATGCTTCGTTTCTCAACTGCTCAATTGTACTAGAAATTGCTTTTTGAGTGCCTTTATCTTTATATTTACCGTAATAGTCTTTTTTTAATTTATTACAGTATTTTTCAATCGAATCACTCACTACTTTATCATTTGGACAAGGTTCTGGTATTTTTTTCTGAATGGTTTTAGCCGTTTGTTTTACAGTCTTATTTACTATTTTTCTTGTTTCTGAAACTGTTTTCTTAATTCCATTTGTAACAGATGAAGTAGCACCTTTTCCTTTACTAGGTGTTGGATTTAGATTATGATTGTTGTCATCCTTCTTTTTCTTTTTAGAATTTTTATTTGCTACTTTAATGGCTTTTTCCTTTTCTTCTCTTTTTCTTTTTTCATTAGCAGCAAGTCCTATGCCTAATAAACCAATTCCAGTATATGATAGTATTCCTAAAACAACCATTGTTGTAATTCCAAAATGTCCACTAGGATCTACATACTTGTATTGATTATTCAAACAGTATGTGTATCGGTTTTGACTTGTAATGTTATCTTGTGTTCCCTTATAATCATCTATCTGTACGAACTGTCCAATTCTTGGATTGTAGTATCTTGCTCTTAAATAGATGTTTCCTGTTGTATCAAGCTTTTCTCCATCATAACCATAACCGCTTGTTTTATCATCTGTTTTTCCAAAGTCATCATATTCAATCTGTGACATTGTCCCTTTTGATGATATTTCAGCCATTACACTTTGATTGTTTCCACTTAGATAAGTTTGTGTTCCATCTGCACTTTCTGTTGAGATTCGTTCTTCTCCATAGATATGAACATCATCATTTTCAGAAAGCACAAGTGTATTTTCAGCTGTCTTATCTAAAAGATAATCTTTGTATTCACATTTTTCATTGGATTTTGGATCCTTAATGAGATTACTTGCACACAATCCATTTTTTCTTCTGTATGTAAGCTGATATCTCATTGCATCAAATGATTCATCTGATTTTTTCGCATCCAACAGTTCTTCTACTTCAGTAAATGGTAATGACTGCATATAGTCGAACCATTCTTCTGTATCCTGTTTGTAATCTAAATCATATGGGCTGTTGATGATCTTTTCTTCATGAATTCGATCACCTTCACCATCATATTCATAATTGTAAGTTCTGTCTCTGTTTGTTTTTAAAGCAGTCAATTGACCAAATTCATCATATTGATAATATTCTTTGTATCCACCTGCATAGTAGATGTCTCTTACATTTCCATTTTTATCATAATAGATATCAGTAAGTCCATCTTTTGATTTAATACTTGTCAACTGATTTTTGTCATTGTAGCGATAGATTTTATTTGTTCCATCACTTGATGACTCTACTTTGTTTCCAAAAAGATCATAGCTATATTCAGTTATGACTGTTTTTCCATCAATCGTTTTTGTTGAAGCTTTCAATTCATCCGATTCATTGTAGTCATAGCTGTTAACGACACCATTGATTGTTTCTGAAATAACATTGTCCTGTCCGTCATACTCATATTTGTATTCTGACAGCATCTTGTCACCTTTAGTATTGACATAAGCTGTTCTACGATTCAGTTCATCATAACTGTAATCTGTAGTAATACCATTTCTTTCTAATGATTTTGTATTTCCTCTTACATCATAGCTGTAAGATGCATATTCCTTGCCATTTTTAGAAACCTTGTCTATTTTATCAAACTGACTATAGGTATAGCCTATTGTATAATCATTATACTTAATTTCAGTTCTGTTTCCATAGATATCCCATTTATATTCAACATTATTGTCGTTGGCATCTTTAACCTTTGTAATATTGTTGAACTTGTCATAGGTATACTTGACACTCTTATTGTTATAGTCTGCTTCTAAAAGGTTGTCATAGGCATCATATTTGAACTGTCTTGTTCCTTCTGAAAGCTTTCTTCCCAATGCATCATATGAATAATCGATCGTTGTTCCATCGTTTTTTGTATAAGATGTCATTTGACCGAAATCATCATACTGATAAGTTTCAGTAAGTCCATATTCGCTTACTTCTTTAATAAGATTATCAGCTTCATCATATTCATAAGTTGCTTTTTTATCATTATAACTTCTTTCAACAAGATTGTTGTTTCCGTCATAATCGTACTTCATCACTCTTTCAAGAGGACTTTGTACCTTTGTCATGTTATTTAAGCTGTCGTATTGATATCTTGTAATAAAGCCATTGCTGTTTGTTTCTGCAATCATATTGCTGTTGGCATCATATTCTCTTTTGATAACATGATCATAGATATCTTTATATTGAACAGCATTGCCTTCTTCATCATAATCAACAGATACAATTGCTTTCATGCTTCCATCTTCCAATGATGGGTAAAGATACTGTACTGGATGTTTTAAAGCATCATAGCGATATTGTGTTGTAAGACCCTTTTCAGTTTTTTCAACAACATTGCTTACAGCATCATATTTTTTTGAAATGATTTCCTTGTCGTTTTGTTTTTGACTTACTTCTCTTCCTAAAGCATCATAACTGTATGTTGTCACCTTATCCTTATTTTCTGTTTTCTTGATAAGTTGTGAATTGACATCATATTTGTTAACTGTTTCATGTTCTTCATAGGTTTCTTTTGTCTTATTTCCATATTTGTCATATTCATAAGTTGAAACATATTTTAAGGCATTTGTTGATTTAACGATTTGATTCAAATCATTATATTCATTTTCTTTTGTTGTCTTATCATTTTCTTTGACAGAAACAATTCTGCCAAGAGAATCATATTTATTGACTGTTGTCTTTCTTGGTTCAACAGTTTTTACTACCTGACCAAGCAGATCGTATTCATTTTCTGTAACATTTTTATTTGGATCTGTTTCTTTTGTCTTTTGACCATAAATATCATATTCATACTCGCTGACAAATCCATTTTGGTTTGTTGCTTTTGATACAAATCCTTGGTCATTATATTCAAATGTTGCTTTGTTTCCAAGCTTGTCTGTCATTTCAGTAAGCTGGAATTTGTCATTGTAAACGTAAGATACTGCAAATCCTCTCTTGTCAACTTCTTTTTCAACAAGTCCGAAGGCATTGTAATGTGTCTGTGAACTGTTTCCAAGGGCATCCGTTTCCTTAATAACATTGCCATAGATATCATATTCTTTAAGAGTTGCATTTCCAGCAGCATCTGTTTCCTTGATGACTTGACCCTTGGCATCATAATCTGTCTTGGTTACATTTCCAAGCTTGTCTGTCTTTTCAACAGCCTGTCCTAAAGCATCATATTTGACCGTATCTGTTTTATCAGTAAATGAATCGTGTGTTGAAACAAGCTGACCTTTGGCATCATAACTGTATGTTAATGTTTTCTTGCCATCTGTTGAATCACTGACTTTTCTGTTTAACAGATCATATGTCGAATCAGTTACCGAACCAAGATGATTCGTCGTCTTGACTACATTTCCATATTTGTCGTATTCATAATCTGTTGCTTCATTTGTATTGCTTACTTCTTTAACAACACGACCATACTTGTCATATGTCTTGCTTGAAACTCTGCCATATGGATCTGTTGAGCTGACTTCCTGACTGAAGTCATCATATTCATGAGTTGTTACTTTTCCACCATTATCAGATGTTTTGGTTACATTTCCATTTTTATCATATTCTGTTTCTGTAACAAGTCCTGTTGTCTGATTCGTAGACTTGATGACCTGATCAAAACTATCATATTCTTCAACAGTGACCTCACTGATCTTGTTTGTTTTTGTAACACGCCCGTATTCATCATAAGATTTGATTTCTACCGGTGTATCATTGATTGTTGTCTTAGTTACATTACCAAACTTGTCATATTCAAATTTCGTTGTATTTTTATAGGCATCAACCGTTTCGACTTGTTGACCCTTGTCATTGTATTTATAAGTTGTAATATTTCCAAGTTTATCAATATCCTGAACCAGAATACTGTTGATGTCATAAATTTTTCTTTCGCTGTTTCCTTTAGCATCAATCGTTTCTGTTTCATTGTCCATTGCATCATATTTATGTTGTGTAACATTGCCTAGTTCATCCGTTTCCTTAACAAGTCTGTCGAGCTTATCATATTCACTTGTCTTTGTATTTCCATAGGTATCTGTTTCACTGAGAGTGTTTCCATAAACATCATAGCTGTATGTTGTTGTCTTTTTATCTTCTGTCTTTTTAATCAGTTGACCATAGACATCATATTTATTTGAAATAGCAACACCTTGCTCATTGACCTCTTTAATGACCCTGTCAAAAATATCATATTCTTTGGTATTGGCAAGTCCTCTTTGATCTACTGTCTTAATGATATTTCCATTTTTATCATATTCTTTTGTTTCAGTTTTTCCATTAGGTAAAGTTGTTTTTACAATTCTGTTAAACTCATCATATTCATAGGATGTAACATTTCCTCTTGCATCTGTTGTCTTTACAAGATTATCTCCATCATATTCATTTGATGTTGTATTTCCTTTTCCATCAACTGTCTTGATTTCATGACCGACTGCATCATAAGTATGCGTTGTAACCTGACCATAGGCATCTGTTTCCTTTACGATTTGTCCTTTGGCGTCATACGTATATTTTTTAGTAAGTCCTTGTTCATCTGTTTCACTGATAATACGATCACGATTGTCATACTTCTTAGATGTTTTTAGATTTCCCTTTTGAGTTTGGATAGCGTTGTTATTTTTATCATATACTGTAACTGTTTTGCTTCCAAGCTTGTCGATATATTCAACAACGTTTCCATTTCCATCATATTTGTATTCTTCACTGTTTCCATAGGAATCTGTTTTCTTGATGATCTGATTGCGATTGTCATAGACATACGTTGTTGTACGACCGTTTGAATCAGATTCATTAACAATATTTCCCATGGCATCATAGCTGTAGTTTTCTACCAGACCATTGCTGTGAGTAACTGTTACAACCTGATTACCATCGTAGGCATAGCTTTTCCATACACCAAGAGCATCTGTTTCTTTGACAAGAAGGTTCTGTTCATTATATTCATAAGTCACACCTTTTCTGTCTTCACTGTTTTCATAAATCAGATTGCTGTTGCTGTCATATTTATAGGTTTCTTTCGTACCATCCGCAGATGTTTTTGATGTTACATTATCATTTTCATCATAGGTATATTTTTCACTTGTTCCATCTGGATTGCTTTGCAATGTCAGATAGCCTTTTTTATTGTACTCATATGTTGTCTTTTGACCTTTTTCATCTGTTTCACTGATCATATTTCCAGCATCATTATAGCTGTAACTTTTCGATGATCCATCCGCCTTTGTAATTTTTGTTACCTTATAGCTGTCATCAAGAACATACTTTTCTGTTTCCTTATCATTATAGGTAACACTTGTCGTATTTCCTTTATAGTCAAAAGAGACCTTGTTTCCATTGGCATCCGTTTGTGAAACGACAACTCCGTTATCCTTATAGGTATTTTGTGCCAAAGTATTCCCATTTTTGTCTGTAATACTTTTTACCTTGCCATTTTTATCATAACTGTATTGTTCACTGTTTCCATTGGCATCAATAAATACTGTAAGCTGTCTGTCTGCGTTATATTGATATTGTACATTTGTACCATTTGGCAAGTTGATTTTGCTGACAAGATGATAATCATTGTATTCAAACGTTACTTGTTTGTTTCCCATATCAATATTTGTAATAAATCCATATTCATCATAGTTGATACGTGATTCAAATCCCGTTTTCGTTTTAATAGATGTCAGAATTCCATATTCATCAAAGATATATGTAACATCTTCTTTATCATCTTTAATAGAAACATAGTCACCATCAACATTGACAGTAAGACGATCAATAAGTTTAGGTACATATTTTCCATCTTTCTTTTCAATTTTTAAGATCTTTCCATCTCCTCTGTAAAAGATCATGTTATCGTCTTTATCATAGGAAATATACTGTTCAATATTTGATGAATAATTGTTTCCAAAAATCGATGCATTATCTTCTCCATAAGAGTTATAGACACGCGTCAAGATTAATTCATCAAAATCTGTTAAAGTAAAATCTTTTGATTCATGATAGAAGTTTCCAATACTTGTATTAACTGGATCGGCAACTGCACAGTTTCCATAGCATGCAGGCCCTCTGTAAACATATTTTGCCTCAAAAGATGAAAGCTTTAATGGTGGTCTGTAGACATCCTTAGGTACTTTTGGATTATCTTTTGCAAATCTTAAGAAAAGAACATCTCCCTCTTTGACCTTGTTTGTAGATGTATTATTGTCTTTTTTAATATCATCTACCTTCAAGCCATAGTGTGATGCAATAGATTTAAGATTATCTCCAAGTTTTACCTTATAGATAATAAATCCGTCTGTAATCAGTTCTTTTTCTGACTCAGTGCCATCCTTTTTAACTTTCATTCGATATTCATAGAACGTATCGTATTTTGGAATATCTCCAATTTTTAGATAGCTTGTCGTATAGTTGACTTCACCCTTTTCATATTTTTGGGTTCCATCAATTGGATCAGTTATATAAACTGGATCAATGAAATAAGGTGAACTTTTTTCTTTGGCATGTTGTGATTTTACAAGTTCAAAATCTGTTTCATTTGTTTTGGCATAAAGATCAAAATCAATATCACTGTTTGGCTTAGCAATACCATCCATACTGATTGCTTCGAAATATTGACCGTCTTTACTATAAACTCTTAATTCATTGTCAAACTCGTTGATGTCCAGATTTGGATCGACATCAAAATCATCACAGTGATAAATTTCTACCTTTGGCAGATTTCCTGTTGATTCTGAATTAAAAACATTACATTTCCAGTTAGGCGATTCATCCGTAACTTGCAGAATCAAAGTTTTCTTTTGCCCATCCTTTAATTATTGGACGTGCTTTGTAATATCAAATTCTTTAAATCCTTTTGGTTTAGAAAACTTGGTATTTGAAATAAACTGTTTTTGGTTATCTGCCGGCTGTGTATTCCATGTAACCTTACCAGGATCAACATAGCTGGAGTTATAGATATTGATATCATTTAACTCATTGGCACGATCCAGATCCTGTTCCTTATAAAGTTTCAAAACAGCATTTTCAACTCTTTGATTTTCACCGATATTTGGTATTGCAAAATAGATAAAAGTTCTAGCAATTTTAATATTGCTATTTTTACCACCGTAGAAGTTATCATCATATCCAACAAACAAATCTGAATATTGACTTTGGATATTTGGTCTTCCTGAACGGATATAGCTTGATTCAAGATCAATAACATCCACATTTTCAACTGCCACATTTGATCTGGCAACAACAGGATAGACTCTGTCTTCTTCACTTAACCAAGATGTTGTTAATGACAATGTAACTTTGATATTGCCATTATCAAGCTCCTTATAGTCATATCCTACTTCCTGATTTCTGTTTCCATCCTTATCAACAAGATAAGGTGCATTTAATACAAAGACTTCTTTTTTATCTTTCTTAAAAACAATAGATCCTGCATCATTTTTACTGACATTATAGTCATCTTTGTAAACTTCAAATGAATAAGTATCTTTATCAAGTTCCCCATTGATATAGATATTTTGTGAAACCGTATTTGAATTGATTCTATATTCTAAATCTAAATTTTTTTCTACTTCTGAATACAGAATAACATTTTCTTTGATAGCATAATTTGTAAGACTTCCAGAAGGCATAACTGTAAGTACATTATCTTTAGGATCTGTAATTTCTAATACGCCTTTTTGAATGTTGATGTCATAAAGACCATCTTTATTTTCATAAGAAGGGGTTGATCTGAATAACGATGTTTTCTTTTCTATATCGTTATCAATCTCAACATATTTTCCATCTTCTTTTTTATGTATCTGCTCGAAATAAAAATCTGTCACATATTCCCCACTTGACAGTTTATAAGTTTTTGTGTTTTCTGTTCTTAATTTAATGATTTCCTGATCATTTTGTCTTGAAGTATCTTCTTCGTCTACCGAAGGTTCTTTTGTAATAACATCAGGATTTCCTTTTTCTATTATTTGTGCAGATGTCTTATGAACATTATTGATATTTTCATCATAATATTCTCCATATGGATCCTGTTCCTTGATTTTTTCAAGTTCTTCTGCATATACTTTTCCAAACAGTTCAAGCTGACCAATTGCCATAGCTAGAACTATCATAGAAATGATGGCTATCTTTATTTTATTAAGTCCAGCTTTCATCTAAACAGCCTCCTCATTACTATAATGTTGATAATAATAATCATGATAGGCATTGTATGCTTTTTGAAGATCATCTACATCTTTTTCGCATAGCATATTGACCCATGCCTTTGTCGAAAATGAATGAAGCTTTTTTACGATAGCCTGTTGCAGCTCCATCATTTGTCTGACATAAGGATCTTTACTGTTAGAGTTTTCCTGAATCTGTTTATTTAAAATACTCTGACATTCCTGAACTTCTTGATACCACCCATCGTCACAGAAATTACTTCCGTTTATTATTTTCAAAATAATAAGCATATTAGATACAGGTGTCATTTTACTGTCAAATTTACCACTGCATTCATAATAGCCATTATCCTCAATTGCCTGTGTTTTCTGACTTGTCTGATAATAAACAGCGCCACTTACACCAACAACTGATAAAAATACGATGAGTCCAACAATGATATTTCTTGTCGTCCATTTCTTAAAACGCATAATTTATCCTCCCTCTTTCTCTTAAATACATGATTATGTATTTTTTATTATGAATAATTTATAAATCATCCATGTACTATACATTTTAAAAAATATCTATAAAAACTGTGACTTATTCATCATAGAATGCATTTTTTTATCATAGAAAACATAATTAAATAAGTTATAAGTATGTAATGCCACTATATCTTTAAATAATTTTATAGAATATATTTATAAAAAAATGAATCTTGTCATTTGCTTACATTTTCAAAATAACAAAATTCATTTCAATTTATCTATTTTAAATTTCTATATTTAAAATAGTCCTTTATACTAAAAAATTACGTTAGTCGAACTAAAAAAATTCTTGGCCATTTTTTCCTAATATTAAAAAAAGATTATCTTTTATATGTGCTATACCATTTAATTCGTTAATATTTCTATTTATTTTTTTACAATAATTTATTAATTCAGTACAATTAAAAATTTTTTCAACTCTTTTTGTACTTAAATTTATTTTATAAATATATCTACTTTTCCACACATAAAAATTAATATCTATCTAATTAGTTTTATTTTTTATTATAAAACCATTTATAGGATTTTTTTCTGTCATTATTTCTTTTTGCTTGAAATATGTAACATGTGTATAAATTTGTGTTGTTGAAATTGAGCTATGTCCTAAAATACTTTGTATATATCTAATATCAACTCCTTTTTCTAATAATGTTGTAGCAAAAGTGTGTCTAAACATGTGTGGTGTTACATGAGTTTGTAAAGATAATTCTTTCTCTAACTTATTTAATAATATTCTCACGGTCTGTTCGGACAAGGATTGATCAAACTTATTCAAAAAAAGGTATTCACAATCTATATTTTCTCTATAAAGCTGTATATAAGTTTTACAAAGTTCAATAACATCTGTATTTCCTACATACAAAATTCTTTCTTTTGATCCTTTACCAACTATTTTTAATGATTTTTCTTGTAAATTAATATCTTTTAATTTTATATTGCATAATTCAGATATTCTTACTCCTGTTGAAAATAATAAACATATAATAGTAATATTTCTAAAAGATATTTTCTTTTGAAAATTTGTTTTTGAGTTGTCAACCTCATCTAGCAAATACTGAATAATTTTACTAATATACTCTTTATGTATTGTTTTAGGCAACACTTTTGGTTCTTTTATTTTTGTCCTTATTTTTTGAAATGGTGAATATTCTACTATTTCTATATATTCTAAGTAAGAATAAAACGCTTTAACACTCGCTATCTTTCTTTTTATGGTTTTACATTTAGTATATTTTTTATTTAAAAAGTGAATATAATCCTTTATTGTTTTTGTAACTTCTGTTGAAGCATCTATAAAATCAATATATTGTTTTAAATCAATTTTATATGCTCTTAGCGTTTTATCACTTAATCTTTTTCGCAGTAAACAGTCTTCATAATAAGTTTCTAAATATTTTTCCAATTCTTCTTTTTTCATATTTGTTTCTCCCTTCAATATAATTAAGATTATATTGAAGGAAAATACACAAAATAAAGATATTTTTATAATTTAATAATTTGGTATGTCAAGCTTCTTTATAAATTAATAATAGATAGGAATTGAATATTCAGCATTTTGTAACTCAGTTAGATGATCCTTTTTGCTAAAAAATTTTTCAAGATCATGTTCATTTTTAAATAATTGTACACTTTCATATGTTTTATTTTCATCGTTTTCTTTTAAAATCAAATGAATTTTTTTCGTTTCTTCAGAGTTTTCAATCTCATCAATAAACAAATTAAAATAACTTTTTAATTTTAATACATCTATTTTTTCCCCTAATAGATTAAAATTGTATTTTTCAGAATATTCTAAACATAAATTCCTTTCTTTTTTTTCTTTTAAATCTTTGATAAACCATTCTGGTATGTTCTCATACGAAAAAGATAATGTATTTATTTTTTTATTAATCCTTAATGCTTTATTTTCTATAAACGATTTATATAACAAAAGTATATTATCCAAATCATTCTTATCTAATAAGTCATTAGTAATTGTAAAACTTAAGCCCAGTGTTTTTTCTATTTGATAAACCTTATTCCATAAATCTATTAATTTTTCTCGCTTTTCATATTTTTCATCTTTACCTTTTGAACCTTTAATATATGTATCATTAATATACATTCCATTATTAAATAACGATTGCATAAAAGTTAATGTTTCAAGATATTCTTTAATTGTAGTATTTTGCAGTTTATTTATTTCTATATTAAATTTAATACGTTCATTATCTATCTCGTAATTAATGAGGAGCTTCGAATCGGGTGAAGTTACAAATCTTTTTTTAGTTAAACTATCAATAGGTTTTTGAATAAATGTATAAACATATGATTTTTCTCCATTACCTATTTTTAATTCAATACTTTTATTCATTTTTTCTGGAAAAATCACCAATTTTTCAGGTATAGGATCTGCTATAATATCTTTAGAAATTATAAATTCATTATTATCGATTTTTTCATTATTAATAAATTGTTGAAAATTCTTTAGAGGTTTTAAAGTTAATGGCCTTTGAGAGTTATAAGAATAATCTATCAAATCCTCCATTGTTAATTTTTCTTTTTGACATTTATCTTTAATTTCATCTAGATTCTCAATTTCAAAATTTTTAAATCCTAATTCAACCTTTCCATTTGTTGCTTCTAACATATATGTCCCATTTTCTTTATAAACATATTCCAAATTCCCATTCCATTTTTTAGATAACTCTTCCAATACAGATTGTGGTAGAAAACCATCATTATAATTTTGATTTTTAAAATTTTTAATAAAATTTGCCATCAAAAATCACCCTCCATTTCTTTCCAAATACATATTTTTGTTATTAATAAATCCTTTTCCTCTTGTGTACAATCTAATTTTTTTATTCTCTTTATCATATTTTTTCTTTGACTATCATTATTTACAAAAATATATTTAATATCTTCATAATCAAACTGTAAATAATATCCTTTATCTTTGATTATTTTATTATATGACTCTATAATATTTTGGTGATTAATTACGTTTTCTTCTACAATAATTTCTCCAAAATCTAATCCGTTGATTTCAGGTACATATCGCCATTCTTTTTCGTCTGTAAAATCTTTTATTCTTTTTGTTTTCAAATCCCTTCCAATTACAGGTTTCATATATTTAAAAACATAATTTGTCATTTCGCCTATATCTGCTAATACGTCATCATCAGATGAATATTGCATAGCAGCATTATATGACTTTCTTATTGAATTATAAAAAGAAGACTCTTGATTATAATAAATTACTGGTTGTAGGTTGTTTCTTATTCCCCATTCTTTTGTTAAACCTATGCAATATGTACCGTATTCTTTCTTGTGTGCTTGAACCATATGTAAAGGAATATTACAAAAACATTTCATCGCAACACTAATATTTTTTATATCTAAATCTAAGTATTCTAGACTTTCTTTACAATATCTAGGATAAATCTTTTTATCACTTATCATCTCATTTAAATAATTAAACTTATTTACAAAATGAAAGAAAGTATTTGCACTTTGATAAGAAACAGGAAATTTATCATCTGATGTTATACCTATAGGTTTAGTCCTTATTACATTATTATTTCTATCCATTTTTATCACCTTCTTTATTTCATCTTATAATTCTATCACTGTTATTTTTTATAAACAAGCTCCTCTATTCTAGTAATGATAATTGAATATTATCAGTATATTTTTCTCAAGGAGGATTAATTGTATGACAAATAATACAGAAACTATTGGAACTGATCCAAATATATATTCTTGTTTAAATGATAAATTAGGACAATATTTTGAAGATCAAATTTTTAATTTGATAACATTAGCATTAAAAAAATATTTTACTATTCCTGAAAAAAAAGTTGTTTTAAACCAAACACCAAGAAAAGGAGACAATGGTAAAGATATTATTATTACATCTACAGTTGATATAAATAATTTATTTTTTCATGATTTCCAGCTAAATGATAAAGATAAAATTAATATTTTTATCGAATGTAAAAGTACAGATAACAAAATTCTACGTTTTAATTCAATTATTCCAAATGTTACAAGATCAAAATATGATCGTGTCGACTACTTTGTATTAGTTACAAATTCTACCATTATTCCTGATAATTATGTACGTTTAAATAGAGAATTAGAAAGTAAAAATATAAAATTTATTCTGGTTGATCAGTATATTCTTTCTTTATATATTCATCAATTGAATTTTAAAGGGTTAAATTTACCATTATATGATAAAAAAGTAAATATATGTTTAAAATATCAGGTTTTACAAACTGAATTATTAGGGAAAGTAAGATATAAGGTTTTTATGTTATTTAGAAATTATACAGAAAAAATGCAATTAATCGATATAAAACTTCTTACTAATGAAAATTGGGTTATGAATGATGACTCAAATGTTAAAATTTTAATTTCTCCATATAATTCAGTGATAAAAGAGTATGATTTTCAACAAATATCATATGATGGATTAGATGATTTGAAAGTATTGATAGATAATGATGCTTATGACGGAAATCCAACTTTTTCAATAAAAGGTATTAATATCCAGCAAAATTTTACAACTCCTTTTTTAGGCAAAAAGCATGATAAAATTAAAACTTCCATAATAAAATCTATACGTACATCCCCATCATTTATTTATATTTGGGGTGAAGCTGGTATAGGAAAAAGCAGAATAATAGAAGAAATTAATAAAGAACTATATGGAACTAATTTCGATTTGCAATATGAGGAATTAAAGAAAAATAATGATATAACTATTAAAAATTTAAAAAAAAAATTATTTAAAAATAATACTATAAAAAATAATATCGGTGATAATTTATTTGATATTTTAAAAAATAGTAAAAATGATTATAGACATGTAATAATTATTATTGATGATTTTCATAACGCTGATTTAAAAACAATAGCCCAAATTAAAGAACTTAATAAACTCTCTCTTGACATATCAGTTATTATTTGTGGTAGAAATGACTATAGTGAAGGAACAAGTGAGTATTATTCTTTTATACAATGGACATTAGAAAACAAAAAAGAAAGTACATATGAAGTAGAGTGTTTTAAATCAAGTGATACAAAAAATTTAATAAAAACATTGATTAGTAATGTACCTACTGCAGCATTGAACAAAATTTGTGTTAGTAGTAAAAATAATCCTCAATTCATTGTCCAATTTATAGAATATTTGCTAGAAACAAATATAGTAAAAATTGTAAATAGAAATACATTGGGCATTATTAATATTGATTCATTTAACTCTAAAAATTTTATTCCTAATGAGATTGAAACTCTATATACATGTAGATTAAATAATTTAAAAAAATCTTTTGATGATAATTATGTAAATTTATTGTTATTGATATCTGTCTTCGATGGGAAAATTTCATCAGATGTGTTAAGCCAATATTTTAAAAATTATGATACTATAATTCAAGAATTAACAAGAAGACGATATATAAAGTTTGGAGAAATGTATACTATCAAATTTACCCATGAAAGTCTATTGATTTATTTTACACATTTGTTAAATAAGAACAAAGAATATAAAAAAATAATTGCTAATATTATAATTGGTAATAGGAATATATTTTTTAATGACTTATCTAATGAAAAAAAAGGTAGATTGTATTTATGGAAAAAGGAATATGATTTAGCAAAACAATCATTTAATACTGTTATTCAACAAGTAAATAATATACCAAATATTTCTAATTTTAATATTGATACATCAATATATACATATTTATTCGATGTATATGAACTTTTTAAAAATGATAAAAAAAATATATTCTTACAAGAACATATTTTAAAAACAAGAATATATATAGCTTTACATCATTTAACACCATTTAAAGCAATAGAGGATTGTAGTAGATGTTATGATTTTATTAAAAAAAATAAAACTTTAAAAAATAATCCAAAATTCATTAATTCAATCAAATCATTACATGCACATGCGCTTTTAAATGCAGGTCATTTATCAGATGGTGAACTAATTCTTAAAGAACTTTTATCCACATGGTTGATTAATAAGAATGATTTTGAATCATATTCATTTTTTGATGTATTAGATAGACTTTCTGCTATATACATAAAATATAATTGTTTTGAATTAGCAGAAAATTATAATAGACTAGAAATAAAATACGCTACAGAACTTCAAGATGATTCTTTATTATCTATAGCATATAGAACAAGATCAAAACTATATTTTTACCAAAATGGAAATGAAACAAAAGAATGTTTAGAAAAAGTAAATAATTTATATAAAAATAGTTCTTCTGAAAGAATTCAGTTAAGTAATCAATTATCCATGCTTATTTATGAAATGCATTATAATGATAATTGCAATTGGCAAAAATTGAAAACAAAAGCAAAATCAATTAAAGAAATTGCATCAAAAAAATCATATGATATGGTTCTAATTAGAAGTTATATGATATTAGCTGTGTGCCATTTGAAATTATCTAAGAATAATAAAGACTTAAAAGTTGTAAAGAAATTAATTGATAATGGAATCAATGCTAGTATAAGATTGGGAATACCCGGATATATCTGGCAATTTTATAATTTATTAGCAATTGTTTTTTTGAAGTTAAAAAAAGACAATAATGAAATATTTAAAGTTTTTGAAACCATTCATTATTTATTATTTGAGCAAAATTTATTATATATCGGGCATAGATCGTTATGTTTTGGAAATATACTTGTAATAAGCAATATAGGATTTTTTTATCAAAGAATTTCTGAAAGGGATTTTAATGAAAAAATGTCAACTATAACATACGCTGGTAATTCACAATTACAAAAACAAAACAAAGAAAGTCTGGATAAAGGTATGATCAATAAAATAAATCAAGAATATTTGAAAAAACAATTCAAATTAGCTGAAAATAAAGATGTTCTCTTTGCAGATAAAACATCTTTATTAAGTAAAAATAAAAACTTCCATTTTTTAATAGATAATGAAACTCATTACTATATTGTTTTATCATGATTTAAAAATGATATAGTTTTCTAAAATTAATAAGTCAATATCTGTACATAGAAAAGTGTTTAATGCATCTAAAGGGCTTTCTACTATCGGTTGACCAGCTACATTAAATGATGTGTTTAAAAGTATAGGATATCCAGTTATTTTCTCCATTTCTTTTAAAAGTAAATGGAGAAAAGGATCTTTTTCTTTAGAAATTGCCTGTATTCTTGCTGTATTATCAACATGTGTTATTGCACATAAATCACTTCTAAATTCTTTTTTTACTGTTGTTGCAAACAACATGTACTCTGAAGGAACTTTTAAATCAAAATATTTAAACTGATCTTCGAATGATACTGTAGGAGCGAATGGTCTAAATTCTTCTCTATGTTTTACTCTATTGTTCAAAATATCTTTCATATTAGGATTAGTTGGATTTGCAAGAATACTTCTATGACATAATGCACGTGGACCAAATTCACTACGTCCTCTGACAAAAGCGATAATTTTATCGCTTTTTATATATTCAGCAATTTTTGAAGCTAATAATTGATCATTATCATATTTTATATATTTTAAATTTTTAGTTTTGATATCCTGTAAAATTTTATCATCACTATATGATAATCCAAGATAAGGTAAATTGATATTAAATTTTGTTTTACCAAACTGTTGCAAATATGCATAGTATGCACTTCCTAATGCTTGCCCATCATCACCAGATGCGGGTAATATAAATATATTTTCTAAATTGCAATTTTCAATTATTTTATGATTTGTTAAACAATTTAAGAATAATCCTCCAGATAGACAAAGATTTTTGCAAGGGTACAATTTTAGATAGTTTTTTATTATAGAGATTACAGCATTTTCTATATAGCTTTGTACTGTTTTAGCAATATCCGCTCTATTTTCTTTTATATAATCTTTATATCTTTTATTTGAGAGAAGCAGTAATGCGTTTAATTCTTTGATTATATCACTATATTTTGTAGAAAATGAAAGATTATTAAAATTTAAATTACTATAATTAATAATAGATTTACCATAAGAAGCTAATCCCATTGTTTTTCTTTCTTCGCCAGATTTAAACCCAAGTAAATGCGTGATTTGAGAATATTTACGAGCCAAACTCATTTCTAAATTTTGTACATATGTAGGCATAAAAGGATATAGATGGTTAATTGGATCTTTCATATGTCTTACAGCCATATTTTGTAATCTTTTATCTATTTTTTGTATGTTACCATCTTTTGCGATATAAATTGTTTCAGATTCTTGTTTTCCATCTATAAAATCTCCTCCTCCATCAGCAACAAATACTAAACTTTCATTAAATCCCGATGAGAAATACGAAGAATAAGCATGTGCATCATGGTGTGAAACAAAATAGAATGGTATATATTCACATTTATAATAATTAAAAAAATCTCTACAATGCATATTTTTAACAGCTTCTCCCTCAATTGCAACATGCGATAATCCAATACAAGAAATATCATTTATAGTTAAATTACAATATTTTAATAATGAATCTATTGTTTCAAATGGTATTTCTATGGATTGTGAATGTTTGATACGGTCAATACGTTCTTGAGATAATGCTGCTAATACTTTTCCATCCTTAATAATACAAGCTCCTCTATCATGTCCAACATGTATACCTAATGCAATTTTCATTTATTTTTCCTCCTTAAATAAAATGTAATGATAATATTCAATTATCTATGCTTAATATTATCATTTTTATGTATTAATAACAATTTTCTTATATCTTATCCTTGTTTTCTATAAAATACAACTTATTAAAATAATGTTTTTTTCTATAATATTTAAAACCTAAGTAAATCGAAATATATTTTATAGAACCTACGTCAAATTTCTATAAAAAATAGCGAGATAACTATACCCGCTATTTTTAGTAATTTTAAAGACAAAAACTAATAATTTAAATAATATAGTCCTTCTTGTTCTACTATAAGAATATTTTAACTAATAATTACTTCCTATTGCCCTCACTAAATAAGTAATAATACGTCTATCCCATCACTAATTAGGCATTGAAAATTTAGCATATGGGGCAGAATTATACGGAACATAAAGTCTTAAATAGAATGTTGATTGTCCAAAATCACCTGTACATTTTCCAATAAAATATAATCTTGCTTGTGCCGGTGTACTATTAGTAGTCTCTGCTCTTACTGTTTTTAAATCAAGACCACTAAATGTTCCACCAACAACAGTTGCGCCTTTACCCCAAACTTTATTAATTTTACCTTGTCCAGTAGCCCCAAATATATTTGCATAAAAACTTGCAGTAACTACTCCCCAAGATGCAATTACTCTTGCGCTTGTCCATTCATACCAATTTGACCCACTTGTACGAGTTCCATCAATTATACTTCCAGTAACAATTGCTGGTGTAACGCTCAATGTCTTTACCGATCCATCAGGATATACATATTTTTCATATCCTCCCGTATCAGTCCATGATTTAACTGTTGGTTTTATATTATTATACTTTTCTTTCATACAATCGAGTTTTTCACCATCTTGTATTTTTGTAACCAACGAATCTATTTTATTTTCATTTACACCTACTTCTAAAAGTTTTTGCTTTATTTCATACCTTGAAACAGATGTTTCAATAGCAAATACAGATGTACAGTTTATTGATAATACGGTTAAAATAATTGCAATAATTTTAGTAATTCTTTTCATGATTTTTCCCTTCTTTCTTGCTCATAAGATAAATACAAAATGTTGTTAAGAAAAATGTACTATAAATAATCAATATTCCAATATGTAGAACAATGATATTAGGATTAAGTTTATACAAATTCATAGCCATAGAAGGATATAATATCTTAAAAACTTTATAAACAAAAAATAAAACAGATAAAGTTGGTATAATCCATCCATATTTTAAAGAACTTTTACAAATTAGATATTGCAAAATAATACTAAAAAACAATGGAATAATTATTTGATAAATTGAATATAACCAGTTTAAAAAAATACCTTGCATATTATCATTCCCTTCTCCAATTATAGAATATTAAATTTTATAAATAATACCTATATTTATTACATAAAATGCAATAATTTATCATAAGATACAAATATTCCATTATTTGCTTTAAATATAGAAATATATAACATTTAATTGCTATATTATCATGTCTCATTTTTTATAAAATATTTATCATACTCTTTAAATTTTTTTCAAAATAAAATAATTAATATGTCAAGTCTAGTTTTATATTTGAATCTTGCTATAATATATCTCATGAGGTGAAATTTTATCATGGAATCAACTATGTACTTTAAAGATATGAGAAATTGCGACCATAATAACTACCCAAATAAGATTTATAGGGTTGAACATTCAAAAATGCTAATAGAAATTTTAGATGATCAACACATTCAAGGTAGTGCTCAATATTTTAGTAGCATTCGTTCAAGAGATAATTTCATTGATAGCATTAAAAATAATATTTTAAAAATCAGCATAGATGAACTTAAAAAAATACAAAATTATTGGAAAATAAAAAACGAGGTCATAGATTATAAAATGGACCCTGTAAAACGGACACAAGAAAAAAAGAGTACTTAGGTTCTTGGTCCTGTTTTACAGGGCTTTTATTTTGTGTATCATGATTATTAGAAAAATGGTGGTGTTATTATTTATGGGAGTTAATTATTTTACGGATGAACAGCTTAGATTATTAGAAGAGAATCCTTATGTGGTAAAAGCATCTAAAAAAAGTATAACTTATTCAGAGGAATTTAAGGAACTGTATTGGATTGATTATCAAAATGGGATGCAACCAATAGAGATATTTAAAAAATACGGATTTGATCCGTACGCTTTGGGATCAAGAAGACGAGATAATTTTACAAATCGTTTAAAAAAACAGGCTGCAAGAGAAGATGGTTTCAAGGATACAAGAAGTAAAAACAGTGGTAGACCATCAACCAAAGAATTATCTTTAGAAGTGCAGCTGGAAAGACTGAAACATAAGAACGAAGTTCTCCAACAGGAGAATGATTTTTTAAAAAGAGTGAGATTTATCAACAGAAAACAAATTACAAAAAAATCGAAGAACAAACAGTAGGAGAAAAATATGGGCTTATTGATAAAACGTTAAATTCACCTAGAAATGTATTAACGGTTTCATATCTTTGTGAATCAGCTGGAGTTTCAAGAAGTGGATTCTATTCATGGAAGAAAAGAAAAAATGATCCATCATCTTTTTACAATAAGAAAGACGAACAGGATCGTAAAGACTTTGAGTTGATTTTAGAAGCTTATAACTTTAAAGGATATGATAAAGGCAGACGTGGTATTCATATGAGGCTTCTTCATATGGGAATTTTAATGAATCATAAGAAGATATCAAGGCTGATGAAAAAGTACAAGTTATTTTATCCGATAAGAAAAGCCAATCCTGCAAGAAGAATGGCCAAGGCAATAAAAACATCAAATTATGCAGATAATGTTTTAAACAGACATTTTGATGAATATGGACCTGGATATGTATTGGAAACAGATATCACTTATTTGTTTTATGGTCCGAAACGTTCAAAAGCCTATCTTTCAGTGGTTAAAGATGGCTTTACAAAACAAATACTCTCATATGTATTATCAACATCATTGGAAGAAGATTTCGTACTGAAAACAATAAATCAACTGTTTGAAAAGCATAAACATGATATTCATACTGATGCTTTAATTCATAGTGATCAGGGTGCACATTATACAAGCATCAGGTTCATTGATCTTCTTAAAAGTTTGGAAATCAGACAGTCAATGTCAAGAAGAGGAAATTGTTGGGACAATGCTCCTCAGAAATCATTTTTGGGGCATATGAAAGATGAGATTGGCAAATATATAGAAATCACTTCTACATACGACGGATTAGAAAAAGTAATCAATAATTATATGGATTACTATAATAATGAACGTTATCAGTATAAACTTGCCAAACTGTCACCAAATGAATTTTTTGAATATTATAAAACAGGAAATTATCCATTGGATCATATAACAAAAGAACCTGTTGAATATAAGAAAAAATTCAAATAGGTAAAGCAAAATTTGGATAGGAATCTAACACTCAAAAAGTTGATAAGTGTCATCGATAGAATATCTCATCTCAAATAAGCTATTGGGCAATTTATGTAGATGTTTGAGAATCAAATCAATATCATTTTCATTCAATGATACATAGCCATATTCATCCATCTTGGTAAAAATAACAGTTCCATTAAATACACCATCACAATCACCTGGATAAGATCTATAAATGATAGTTGTATCGTTATCATAAACACTTAAATCTCTTACAAGGAGATAAATTGAAAGATCATCTTCAAAAAGATAGTCACGATAATCGAAAACACCCAATTCCTTTTTAACAAGGTTTTCCATTTTTTTAGTTTTTAAAATTTTTAATTCATTATTTTTAATAATTACATATCTATAATATTTTGACATAAAAATATATCCTCCTAGTTTTTGATACTTAGAGGATATATTTATTTCTATTTAGTTTTAAGTACTTTTTTATTTATTGTCCTTGACACGGGGTCCACTTTATTAAAATATTATTTCTAAACCTCTTTTTTATTTATATTAATTAAATAATACATTTTCAATTATAATTACTTATTTTTATCTGACCTATAAATGATTATCACTTTAAGTAATTAAATGATAATCATTTATAGTCTTTTTCTGTTAGTATTTCTATTTGTTTGAAGTATGTAACATGTGTATAGATTTGAGTTGTAGATATCGAACTATGCCCTAGGATAC
>OGXP01000229.1_pt1 | contig 67358 bp, 62 predicted proteins | sample 1576351 | NCBI WGS metagenome assembly OGXP01 (sample SAMEA3541517, study PRJEB24748) | human gut metagenome | biome: human gut; feature: human-associated habitat; material: faeces | place: China | collected 2012
TTCATTTGCCTACTGGCATTATAGCATATGCGTATTTGAATTACAAGATACGTATGTGCTGTTTTTTTACCTAAAATCAGAGGAAGGAGGTGAAAAGGTGACACAGTCGGAAGTAGAAATTGCTCTGGAACGGTATCGCAACGAGATTGGATCGCTGAAGCACCGGATGGATGAAGTGCAGAGAATTGTGGATGCGGTCCACAGTCTGGCCCAGCAGATGGTCGCCCAGACGTCAGAGATTAAGCATCTGGGGCAGGCGGTTGGGGAAGTGAAAAAGGATGTGGCGGAGTTGAAGGAAAAGCCAGGAAGCCGGTGGGAGAGCCTGATCACCGGGCTCATCGGAGCGGCAGCAGGGGCGATTGGAGCGATATTCTTCAGGTAGGAAAGGAGACCATTATGGATTTTGGAATTGCAAGCGTGGCAGGCATTACAATGATCTGCTATCTGGCAGGTATGGGGATGAAAGCATCTGAGAAGGTAAAGAACGAGGTGATCCCCGTAGTCTGCGGATGCGCCGGGGCCGTACTGGGAGTAGCCGGCATGTTTGTGATGCCGGATTTCCCGGCTCAGGATGTGATCAACGCGGCGGCGGTCGGCATTGCTTCCGGCCTGGCGGCCACGGGAATCAACCAGGCAGTAAAGCAACTGGGAAGGAGGTGATCCCACATCTCCCGAAGCTCCGGCGGGTGATCCGGGGCAAACGTAAATCAAGACAAGAGGCGGACCAACAGGCTGCTTTTTTAATAAATTTTTTTAAGGAGGATTCAAACTATGAGTAGAACACACAAATGCCCAGTACACGGAGAGAACGGATTTGACCAGGAGAAGGCAGGAACCCACATCCCTGAGCCGATTGCAGACTGCACCTGCGATGTTGGAGCTACAGGCCCTGCAGCAGAGGGAAAGGGAAACACACCAGTAGGACCGGGCCTGGAGGGCTTAGGCAATACGCCAGTCGGTCCAGGTTTAGGCGGTGGAAATACGCCGGTTGGCCCGGGAAAATAGTTGTGACGTCGGAACTTATGGTGGGAGGCCTTCGGGCCTCCTGGAAAGGAGCCTATATGGTAAAGAGTATGCAGAGAGCAGATCTTGGCGACAAGTGGTTTACAGAGCTTCAGAAGGAGGCCGGGGAAGCATCGGAAACAGCACTGCAGGACTTCCAGGCAGCCATCGTTCCGGATGCGATGGGCCCGGACGGAAAGGAGGGAATTGACGATGCAGATTAACAAACTGCTGACTCCTTACAATCTTAACCGATTGGGTGATACCAGTCGTATCAAGTACATCGTGCTCCACTATGTCGGCGCCACCGGCGGGGCAGAGGCTAATTGCCGATACTATGCCAGCAAGTACATCGGAGCCAGCGCCCACTACTATGTGGGATTTGGCGGGGAAATCTGGCAGAGCGTAGAGGATGGCGACATTGCCTGGCACTGCGGGGCGAAGTCTTACCGGCATCCGGAATGTCGGAATTCCAACAGTATCGGAATCGAGCTGTGTGTTAGGAATAAAGGGAGCCAGGCAGCAGACAGCCGGGACTGGTACTTCGAGAATGCTACTGTTCAGGCGGCTATTGAACTGACGAGGGAGCTGATGAAGAAATATGGTATTCCGGCAGATCGTGTGATCCGCCACTACGACGTAACAGGGAAAATTTGCCCGAATCCTTACGTCTACAACCACACGGCCCACACCTGGGAGGCCTTCAAGGCAGCGCTGACAGCCACAGCTCCGAAGGAATATCCTCAGGGTTTCATCCAGGCCGCTGATGGCATACGCTGGTGGTATCAGTTTAAAGATGGCTCTTACGCCAGAAACGGCTGGTACTGGCTGACCGAAGCAACCGGCGGCACATCTGGCTGGTACCTGTTTGACGATGCCGGCTACATGCTGACCGGTTATCAGACAGATCCGGCAGGCGAAAGATTCTTTCTCTGCCAGGATAAAGGTATCCATGAGGGACAGTGTATGGTAACAGATGAGAGGGGAGTTCTGAGGATTGTGGGAGAGTATGATTTTGAAGAACATAAATATGTAAGGCGGTAGATTGTCCACCGCCTTGTTTGGAAATACTTTGAAATATTGTACCATCCTCGGAAATATATCTGTCTATGCAACACGAAATGCAACACGACACCCGTCAGGCCTTGATTTTACAAGGCTTTTCGGCGGGTTCGATTCCCGTCAGCAGCTTTGATAGACGAGAGCAGACCTCGTAATCCTAAAAACAAATGTTTTATGGGATTACGAGGTTTTTTCTTTTATCTCATAAGAATATGGCGATTCGATTTGAGGTAAACGGTTCTGTCAATTTTAAATCAGGAGGATGAGAAAATGAAAATCGTAGTGTTAGACGGCTATACGGAAAATCCCGGCGATTTATCCTGGGAGGCATTAGAGGCTTTGGGAGAGGTTACTGTGTATGACAGAACTTCCTATGAGGAGGATCCGATTATCGCATAGAGAATTGGCAGCGCAGAGATTGTGATTACGAATAAGACGCCTATTACAAAAGAAACCATTGACAAATGCCCAAATCTGAAGCTGATCGCTTTTCTCGCGACTGGATATAACGCCGCTGATTACAGCTATGCGGCAGAAAAAGGAATCCCTGTTGTAAACGTTCCTACCTACGGCACTCAGATTGTCGGCCAGTATGCCGTCGGCCTTCTGTTAGAAATCTGTTCCCACTATGGCCATCACAATCAGACGGTTCAGGACGGAACATGGGAACGTCATCAGGACTGGTGTTACTGGGATTATCCTATGATTGAATTGTCCGGAAAAACGGCGGGAATTATCGGTCTGGGACGCATCGGACAGACAACTGCCAGAATTTTAAAGGCAATGGATATGCGGGTGCTGGCATATGACGCCCATCCAAACGACGCAGGCAGGGAAACGGCAGAATATGTGGATCTTGACACCTTATTTGCCAGCTCTGACGTCATCTTCCTGCACTGCCCGCTGTTTCCTGAGACAGAGGGGATTATTAGTAAAGAAAATATCGGCAAGATGAAAGACGGAGTTATTATCATCAACAACAGCCGCGGACAGTTAGTGGCAGAGCAGGATCTGGCCGACGCGCTGAAGAGCGGAAAAGTCCGCGCGGCAGGACTGGATGTAGTCTCCGCAGAACCGGTGAAAAGCGATAATCCTCTCCTTCACCTGGATAACTGCATCATTACCCCCCATATCTCCTGGGCAGCTAAAGAGTCAAGACAGCGGATTATGGATATTACAGTAGAAAATGTGAAGGCGTTCCTGGAGGGAAATCCCATTCATGTCGTAAATATGGGAAAATAAGTTCTCGTAATATAATGTGTTTAAAGATTATGAACATAATAATTCACTTGGCTGGCTGCTTTGTGCTATAATAACTCCAAAACCAGAACATAGCTGTACTGAGTGGAGGAAGGAAAAATGATAGGATCAAACATAAAAAACATTGTATTTGACATGGGACGCGTGCTGTTAGACTATGATCCGGCGCTTGTGGCCAGACATGCGGGGGCTTCTGAGGAGGAAACGGCCCTGATTAAAAAATACCTGTTTGGCTCAGAGGAATGGATCCTGCTGGACAAAGGAACCATTACAGAGGAGGAGGCCATCAGACGAATCCAGGACAGGCTTCCCAATGAGAGACTGAGAAAGCTGGCAAAGGAATGTCTGGACTGCTGGCATGAGTACAATATCAGCCCCAAGCCGGGAATGGAGAAGGTAGTCAGGGACTTAAAGGCGAAGGGATACAGAATGTACGTCTGCTCCAACGCCTCCCTCCGCTTCCGTGTATTTCAGAATGAGATCCCAGGCTTTTCTCTTATGGAGGGCGCGCTGGTGTCGGCGGAAGAAAAGCTTTTAAAGCCGGATCCGGCCATTTACAGACGGCTGTTTGAAAAGTTTGATATCCGTCCCGAGGAGTCCTTTTTTATCGACGATATCCAGGAAAATATCGACGGAGCAAAGGCCTGCGGAATGGACGGATATTGTTTTGCAGATGGGGATGTGGAAAAGCTTCGAGAAGAGCTTGGGATTTAATACGGTCTGAGTGCAGAGAAAGATGTCTCTGCACGGCAGACACTAGGACTGCTTAAAATCTACAGGCAGCAGTCTTGCCTGAAGAAGCAGGACGTCCTTTGGATCGTGGGTGGAAAAGAGAAGAGGTCTTCCTTTCTGCCAGGTTTCGATAAACTGGACGGCCTGCTTTTTTGTGTCTTCATCCAGACCGGTGAAGGGCTCGTCTAAAATCAGAATCTCCGAGGGGGAGAGGAGCGCCCGCGCCAGGGCACAGCGGCGTTTCATTCCCCCGCTCAGGGTGGAGACAGGCCGCGTCAGGGACTCCGCAGGAAGCAGGGAGGAGAGAATAGAAAACAGCTCTGCCCGGGTGTCAGCCTTTGGAAGAGGCGGCAGGGCCAGACGCACATTTTCAATGGGCGAAAGGCTCTCTATCAGCCGGTTTTCCTGAAACACAGCTCCTGCAGAAGCTGTCTGGATGTTTCCCTGATCTGCAGTCTCCAGCCCCAGAAGAAGACGGAACAGAGTCGTTTTGCCCATCCCGGACGGAGCCATCAGAGCGCAGCGTTCTCTTGGCTGCACAGTGAGAGAAACGTCTGACAGTACGGGACGTCCCTGATAGGACTTGGAAAGGTGGCGGGCGCAGACTTCCCGAGGGCGCAGAGACCCAGCCATGGCCTTGATTCTGCCGGAAGGGATGGAGGAGGGGACGCCTGCGTTTTTCCGCACTGCCGTCTTTAATGACGCGGATGTGTGAAGCCTCTGGCCTGCTTTCTCAAGCAGAATGAGAAAGCCGCGCTCCAGGAACCAGGACATGGCGATAATGACGGCAGTCCAGGCAAACAGCCGGTCCGTTTCCAGGTAAATTTTAGCCGTGTAGAGCTGTTCGCCGATGGAATGCTCTGGAATGCCGATGACTTCCGCCGCGATTCCGGATTTGATCCCCATTCCGATGGCAGAACGGCAGTTGGCTGCCAGATAGGGAAGCAGGGCAGGCAGGTAAATAAAACGGAATGTTCTTGTGAATGGAATCTGGAAAACCTGCGCCATTTCCAGCAGTCTGAAATCAGCGCTGGCCAGTCCTGCCAGTACCGACTCATAGATCATGGGGAAGACCACCACAAAGGAAATAAAGAGGGAAAGGCGTTTCGAGCCGGCCCAAATCAGGGCTAAAATCACAAAGGAAACGACAGGAACGGATTTCATCAGCAGGACGGCAGGAGCCAGAAGCTCTCTAAGAGGCCTTAAAAAATAGGCGGCAACTCCGAAGACTGCCGCCAGGAGAAAGGCTCCCAGAAAGCCCAGGCTGATCCGCAGGCAGGAGGAGAAAAAAACACTCCAGAATTCTGCGAGAAACAGCTGGGAGACAAGCGCTTTTCCTGTCTCCAGAGGACTGGCCAGAATAATGGAATTTCCAATGAGCAGGGCCGCCGCCTGCCAGAGAGCCAGCCAGAAGAGAACGGATGCAATTCGGATGAGGGAAGGCGTTGTCTGCCTTCCCGGTTCCAGCTTAACAGACTTCATTATTTTGCTCCGTAATAGAAATCATCTCCAGGAAGGGAGCCGCCCACAGACTTGGGATCCTGTTCAAATAAAACCTCTAAATATCCGGAGAGTGCGTCTTTCATCTCATTTCCCTCGATAAATACGATGCTGCAGGAGGGCAGAGCTTTTTTGGCGATGGGCTCCTTCTCGATAATTCCAGTTTTTACGATCAGAGAGGCTGTAGCGTCAGGTTCCTCTAAGGCCAGCTTCGCTGATTCCTCATGGCGCTCCAGGAAAGCTTCCACCTCTTCTGGATGTTCCTCTAAAAAGCCGTTTCTCACAATCGTAACGCCTGTGACCAGACGGCTCTTGCTCTCAGTCTGAAGCTTATCCCACTCCTCAGTCAGGTCAAACACAGTCTGGAGCGCTTCGTTCTGGCTCATAGCCACAGTGGCGAAGGGCTGGGGCAGAAGTCCCACAGCTTCTGGGTTTTCTTTTAATATGGCTGCGATCTCGGCTGCCTCAGACTTATATTCCAGGGTGACATCCTCCGGGGAGAAGCCGTCCAGGGAAGCATGCTCCTTTAACAGGTACTGAAGCACATAGTCTGGAGTCGTTCCCTTTCCCGTCAGATAGACGGTTTTTCCAGCCAGATCGGACCAGGAAGCGATGGAGCTGTCTCCGGAAATCATGGAGAGAACGCCCAGGGTGTTGATGTCGATGACAGACACCTGGCCTTCTGTCTTCTGGTAGAGAACGCTGGCCACATTGGCAGGAATCAGGGCGATATCCAGCTTTTCTGATACGACGGACGCCAGCAGCTCGTCGGCGGCTGCGGCCATGGTGAATTGGTAGTTTCCCGCTTCTGCATCTTCTTCCATCATATGCACCAGGCCGATGGAGGTGGGCCCTTTTAAGGAACCGACTCTCACAGGAGTTTCCTGGGTTTCAGGGGATTTCTGCGCCTCAGAGGCGTTCTGTGCCTGTGAGGCTTCCTGTGTCTGGGAAGCGTTTTGCGCCTCAGAGGCCTCTTTTGTTTCCGGCGTTTCTGACGGAGCTGCAGAGCAGCCAATTAAGGAAGCCGCCAAAGCGAAGGCTAAGGCGGCGGATTTGAATTTTTTCATGATAATTACCTCCTTTATCCCTGTAAGTATACAGGAAAATCAGGAAAATATCAATTGTGAAACAGGTGGATCATCTCTTTTTCGTTGAGATAGCGCAGTAGGGATAAGCCGATGGGGAAGCCGAACAGTCCGATGACTCCAAACAGCTGCGTCCCCACAAACATGCTGGATAAGGTGACGATGGGGTGAAGTCCAATCTGGGTGCCCACGATCTTCGGCTCCAGAATATTTCTCACTACCGTTACGAACAGGTAGACGGCCAGGAGCGCGAAGGAGAGAGTAAAATTTCTGGTGAGGGCTTCCAAAATAATCCATGGTATCATAATTCCGCCTGTTCCGAGGACAGGGAGAATATCGAAAATGGAGATTAAAAGGGCGATGGGAACGGGGTTCTTTACGCCGATGACTGTCAGCTCCACAGACAGCTCTATAAAGGTAATGCTCATGATCAGGGCATAGGAGCGGATGCATACGAGAAGCGTTCCCACTACATATTCCTTGATCAGCAGGAACATCTCCCTCTGCCTGCCGGAAAGCTGTCTCAGACAAAATCCGGTCAGAGTCTCGTAGTCGGCGGCAATGAAGAAGGTAGAGATGATCAGCAGCAGAAGGCTGATAAAAAGCCCCGGCAGGGAAGAAGCTGCGCCGGAAACCCAGCCCATGGCAATTCCTGACAGGCTTGACACCAGCTGCCCCAGAGACTGGGAAAACTGCAGCACCAGCTCCTCCAACGATGCCAGAAGGGCGGGATCCATATGGAGAAAGGATTCCTCAAAGCCTCTGTAAATACCGTCCAGAACAGGCTCCACGTGGGAGGTGTAGAGTTCCGGAAGCTGGAAGAAAAAGGCCCTGACTGCGGAAAAGGCCTTGACGCCTGTCAGAAAGAACAGAATGCCGATGGTACAGTAAAACAATAGCACTGTTAAAACAGCGGCTGCCTTCTGGCTGAGAGGAAGCTTCTCAGCCAGAAACAGCACGGGTTTCCTCAGGATGCAGGCAATCACAAAACCTGCTGCGAAGGGGGAGACCATAGGCAGCCCGTATTTCAGCAGGACAAAGGCCAGCATAAAGATGATGCCGAAGTATAAAAAGTTGATGATAAACTGTCTGCGTTTCTGCATTTCCATAAAAAGCCGTTTTAAACCTTTCTATTTTCCTTCCTATTCCGGGGAGGAAAGGGCCAGCTCCTGGCCGATATTTAAAATGTGATCTCCGATACGCTCAAAGTCAGTCAGCATCTCTGAGTAGAGAATGCAGGCCTCGTCGGAGCAGATTCCCTTCTGCATCCGCTTAAACTGATTCTGGCGGAACATAAGGGTCAGATCGTCGATTTTCTGTTCCAGGGCAGCCGCCTCAGAGAGAGCGGACACGTCCATCTCCTCCATGGGAAGAAGAAGCTTCATGGCTGCGGAGCAGACCTCTTTCATCTGGGCGATTTCCTCCTTGGCCTGATCGGAGAAGGCGATTTTCTTCTCCTCGATCCGCTTGGTGTACTCGCAGATATTCATGGCGTGATCGCCAATCCGCTCCAGGTTTCCGGAGATCTTAAAGAAGGCGCTGATCAGAGCCGAATCCCGCTCGTTTGCCTCAAAGGCGATGGTGTGGGAGATGTACTTGGCGATTTCCTTATTCAGGAAGTCGATGTACTCCTCCTTCTCCTCCACCTGCGGAAGTGTCTCAGGACTCTGGGCTATAACGGCTGAAAAGCTGCTCTCCACATTTTCCGCCGCCATTTTTGCCATGCGGCTCAGCTCGCTGCGGATATTTGTGAGGACAATGGCGGAAGAACCAATCTGGTGCTCCTTTGACTTATCGTCCGGACGGATATAGCACAGACGCATCACATCCGGCTCCTCGTTTTCCTGCTCCGGGAGAATCCGCTCGGCTAAATCTGCCAGCAGAGTTCCGAAAGGCAGCAGAAGCAGAGTCGTCACGATATTGAATAAGGTGTGCATGTTTGCAATCTGAGCCGCCGGGTTGTCAGGAGCAAAGGACATCATGACAGAGGTTAACGGCGTTACCATGCAGATAACCGTAAACAGAACGGTTCCGAATATATTGAACATCAGATGAATGACAGTGGTTCTCTTGGCGCTTCTGCTGGTTCCGATAGAAGCCAGAACAGCTGTGATGCAGGTTCCGATATTCTGGCCGAAGAGCACATAAACAGCAGTGGGAAGTCCGATCACTCCGCTGACAGCCAGAGCCTGAAGAATTCCGACGGATGCAGAGGAAGACTGGATAATGGCGGTGAAAATCATTCCGGCCAGAATTCCGATTAACGGGTTGCTGAAGTTGGATACCAGATCAACGAAGGCGGCGGAATCGCGCAGCGGCATCATGGAGGAGCTCATCATCTCCATTCCGATAAAGAGGATACCGAGACCTGCGATAATCTGTCCGTAGTGGTGGAACACTACCTTCTTTATAAAAACAATAAATACAACGCCGATAAAGGCAAAGAGCGGGGCGATGGCGCCTACGTCAAGGGCGATCAGCTGTCCGGTGATGGTAGTTCCGATATTGGCGCCCATGATAATCCAGACCGCCTGCTTTAAGGTCATCATGCCTGAGTTGACGAAACCTACGACCATGACGGTGGTAGCGGAAGAAGACTGGATCACAGCTGTGATTCCGGCTCCGACAGCCACTCCCAGAAAACGGTTGGATGTGAGGCGTTCCAGGATCTGCTTCATCCGGTTGCCCGCCGCGTCCTCCAGTCCCGCGCTCATCATCTGCATTCCGTAGAGAAAGAGCGCCAGGCCTCCGAGAAGGCCGAGTATGTCTGTTGCATTCATAATAAAATTTTCCTCCTGAATATAGTTAAGTAGGGAGCGCGCCCCTTCGGCGCGACACTTCCCGGATAATCATAAAGAAAAAGAAATGAAAAGACAAGCAGAATTTACAAATATTTACAAAGATTTAATTGTACAAATCTTCTCTAGGAATTTTTTGGAAAATGTAGTAAAATATTGGCTGCGAAAAATGACAGAAATCGAACGCTGAGAGACGGCATACAAAGGAGAAAGCCATATGGAACGAAAACAGAGACATTCTGGAGATAATTTTCTGCTGCAGGGCAGTATTCTGGCTGCGGCCGGTATTTTAGTGCGGCTGATCGGACTTCTCTATAAAATTCCCATGACCAGAATTCTGGGGGACGAGGGAATCGGATATTATAACACGGCCTATGAAATCTACAATATCGGCCTGATTCTGTCCTCCTACAGCCTGCCTTTGGCAGTATCGAAGCTGATTGCCGGGAAGGAGCAGGAGGGCAGAAGGGAGGACGCAAAAAAGGTCTTTCACTGCGGAATTTTCGTGGGAGTGGTGACAGGCGGACTGATGAGCCTGTTTCTCATCGTCTGTTCCGACTGGATTGCGGCGGAGATTTTCAACAGTCCTGGAAGCGCGCTTCCCCTCAGGGTGATGGCGCCGACGATCCTGGTCTTTGCCGTGATGGGCGTGTTCCGCGGCTTTTTCCAGGGCAGGGGAAATATGGTCCCCACCTCCGTATCCCAGGTGGCGGAACAGCTGGTTCACGCAGGAGTCAGCATCTGGGCTTCCTGGGACTTTATGAACCGGTTTGCAGGAACGGAAAACCCCAGCTCCTACGGTGCGGCGGGGGGAACCCTCGGAACGCTGGCAGGAGCTTTGGCCGCTTTTGCGATTCTGGCTGTCTGGATGGCGGCTGCCAGAGGAAATGCAGGAGGGCTGTGGCGGTCGGAGGGAGGAAGCAGGGAAGTGTCTGGATATTCTGAGATTATGAAGCTTCTGCTGTGTACCTTTGCGCCGATTATTCTGAGCCAGTTTGTCTACCAGCTCAGCGGATCGGTGGACAACGCCATGTTTGGCCTGATTATGGGAGGCAAGGGGCTTGACGAGGCTGAAAGGCTTTCCCTTCTGGGAATTTACGGCGGAAAATACAGGCTTCTCACCAATGTTCCCGTAGCAATCGCCTCCTCTCTGGGAGCTTCCATGATTCCCAGCATTGTGGCTTCCCGGGTTATGAAGAGAGAGCAGGAGACAGTGGATAAAATTTATATGACGATTAAATTTAACATGCTGCTTGCGATTCCCTGCGCCGCAGGAATGTTTGCCCTGGCCTCCCCGGTGATGCGCCTGGTGTTCGGAGACGGGAGAAAGCTGACGGCGGAGCTTCTCATGCTGGGATCCTGCGCGGTGGTTTTCTTTTCCCTGTCCACAGTCACAAACGCTGTGCTCCAGGGAATTGACCAGATGAGAAAGTCGGTTACTCATTCAGCCATATCCCTGGCCGTCCATGCGGTCCTCGTCTATGTGATGTTAGATAAGCTCAACTGGGGCGTGTACGGCCTTGTAATAGGAAACGTCACCTTCGCCCTGGCTGTGTGCGTGTTAAACTGGGCTGCCATTGGACGGACTCTGGGATACAGACAGGAGGTAAAGACTACGTTTCTGCTTCCCCTGTTCTGCTCTGCGGTGATGGGGGCGGCGGCGCGCCTTGCCTACCAGGGGCTCATGTGGGCCACAGGCTCCAACACGATTTCTCTCCTGGCAGCGGCAGGCCTGGGAGCTGTTTTCTACGGCTGGCTTTTAACTACTGTGGGAGCGGTGAACGAGAAGGAGCTGAGAAGCATGCCTATGGGACGTCTTCTGCTCCGGTTTATGCGGTAGAGACGGCTGGTTCCGGCGCAGAGCTTCTGCAGAGCGGCTGTGGAAATGGAACATACATAGATATATAAGCACAGAAAGAAAGGACGGAGAAGAGAGTGGCAGGAAATGAAATTAAGGATATGACAAAGGGATCGCCATTTACACTGATTCTGGGATTTGCCTTACCCATGCTCATCGGACTGTTATTCCAGCAGTTTTACAGCATGGTCGATACGATTATTGTAGGAAAATACCTGGGAGTGAAGGCGCTGGCCGCCGTAGGCTCTACCGGTTCCCTGAACTTCATGATTATCGGCTTCTGCATCGGCGTATGCAGCGGTTTTGCCATCCCGGTGGCCCAGAGGTTCGGGGCGGGAGATTACCGCGGACTGAGAAAATACACGGCCAACGCGGCCTGGCTGTCTCTGGTGTTCTCTATTGTGATGGCTGTGATTGTGTGCGTCTTATGCCGTCCGATTTTAGAGTGGATGAAGACGCCGGAGGACATCATCGATCAGGCGTTCGGCTATATTTTTGTGATTTTTGCCGGCATTCCGGCTACCTACCTCTACAACATGACGGCGGGAATTATCCGCTCTCTGGGAGACAGCAAAACGCCGGTTTATTTTCTCCTTCTGTCTTCTGTCTTAAATATCGCGCTGGATTTATTCACGATTGTCGTGCTGAAAATGGGAGTGGCAGGAGCGGCCTACGCTACCGTCATTTCCCAGGCTGTATCGGGACTTCTCTGCCTTCTATATATGAAGAAACACTTTGAGATTCTGAAAATGGAGAAGGATGAAAAGAAAATTGACCGGCACCTGATCGGCCGGCTATGCGGCATGGGAATTCCCATGGGACTGCAGTATTCGATCACAGCCATTGGAAGCGTGATTTTACAGGCCTCCGTCAATACGCTGGGATCCATGGCTGTGGCGGCTGTGGCTGCAGGCAGCAAGGTGACTCTGTTCTTCTGCTGTCCCTTCGACGCTCTGGGAGGCACCATGGCCACCTATGCGGGCCAGAACGTGGGAGCGGGGAAGCTTGACAGAATTAAAACCGGTTTAAAGAGCTCTTCCATCATCGGCTGTATCTACGCAGTCATTGCGTTTCTGATTCTGCTGTTTTTCAGCGATAAGATTGCCCTGCTTTTCATGGATGCGGGAGAGACGGAGACCATCCGCCAGGTTTCCATGTTCTTGATTGCCAACAGCGCCTTCTACATTCCATTGGTGTTTGTCAATGTGGTGCGGTTTACCATTCAGGGAATGGGCTACAGCACCTTCGCCATTCTGGCGGGAGTGTTCGAGATGGCTGCCAGAGGTCTGGCGGGCCTTGTGCTGGTTCCGGCTTTCGGCTACATCGCCGCCTGCTTTGGAAGCCCGTTAGCGTGGATTTTTGCCGATATCTTCCTGTTTCCGGCATTTTTCCACTGCCTGAAGACCATGAAAAGAGAGCTTAAAGAGGCAAAACAGTGAAATAGACAGCCGGATTAGACTGCGTCAGTGCAGTCTGAAAGGAAAGCGCCTGGCTGGAAATCAAGGGACAGTGTTCCATTGATTTCCAGCCCTTTTTCATATCCGGATGAATAAAAATACATATTTTATGAAAAAAACTATTGACATATTGCATAAATAGAGGTATTATACATTACATGTTAAATATATATACAAAAAAACGTATAAAAATAACTGATATATGAGGAGGATATGATTATGAAAATGAAGCAGACAGCATTACTTACACTGACAGGTTTAATGGCAGCCGTTTCCCTGACTGCATGTTCCGGTTCCGCAGGCGGAAACAGTCAGACAGAGGCAGGAAGCAAGGCACAGAGCACAGAGGCAGGAAGCGCAGCGGGAAGCGAGGCGGCAGAGTCCTCCGAGGGAGAGGGACGCCTGGCAAAGATTAAGGAAGCCGGAAAAATTACCATGGCGACCAGCCCGGACTTCGCTCCTTTTGAATTTAAGGACATCAGCTCCGGCCAGGTAGAATATGTGGGCTGCGATATTGAGCTGGCCAAGTACATTGCAGATAAAATCGGCGTAGAGCTGGAGATCCAGCCCATGGATTTCGCGGCGGTTCAGGCGGCCGTTACATCCGGTTCCGTGGATATGGCTATCGCAGGCATGTCCTACACAGAGGAGAGAGCGGAAAACATGGGATTATCCCACGGATATGATTACGACAGAGGCGATATGCCGAGCACCCAGGGAATTCTGGTGATGGCCGACCAGGTGGAGTCCTACCAGACAGCGGAGGATTTCGCAGGAAAGAAGGTAGCGGCTCAGAACGGAGCGCTGCAGCAGGGACTGGTGACAGAGCAGCTTCCGGACGCCCAGATGGAGACGATCACTACTGTCAACGACGGTATTATGATGCTTCAGACCGGCAAGGTAGACGCAGTGGCAGTGGCCACCTCCGTAGGAGAGCCGATGATTGAGAACTATCCGGAGCTTCAGTTTGCAGGCTTCTGGTTTGAAACAGACGACGAGGGCAACGTAGTAGGCGTTCCCAAGGGGGAGGACGCTCTGTTAGAGGTTGTCAACGAGGCGGTAGAGGAGGTCATGGAGCAGGGACTTTACACACAGTGGCACGACGAGGCTGTGGAGAAGGCCAAGGCTCTGGGAATTGAGATGGATTAATGAAAACCAGTTGAAAGAGACGGAATGAAAAAGCTGAGGAGAGATTGTTTTGTTAGAGAAGATCATTAATATCTGGGATAAATACTGGATGCTTTTTATGCAGGGACTTGGAATTACCCTTCTTTTGAGCTTAATCATCGTCATAGTGGGAACCCTTCTGGGCTTCCTGCTGGCGATGTTCAGACTCAGCAATTGGAAAATTGCAAAGATCCGGCCGTTAAATACAGTGGCCGGCATCTACGTGGAGATTGTCAGAGGAACGCCTATGCTTCTGCAGCTGTATTTCTTTTACTTTATGCTTCCTATGGCGTTTCCAAAAATGAATTTAAGCCCTGTGGTGTGCGCGACGGTAGCCCTGTGCCTGAATTCAGCGGCCTATGTGTCTGAGGTCATCCGTTCCGGAATCCAGGCGGTCGACAAGGGGCAGATGGAGGCGGCGCGGTCTCTGGGACTGAACCAGAAGCAGGCCATGGTGAAGGTTATCCTTCCCCAGGCAGTGAAGAATATTATGCCTGCCCTGGGAAATGAGTTCGTCATGATGATCAAGGACACCTCCTTAGCTTCCACCTTCTTTGTAGGCGAGCTGATGACCGTATGGCAGACAGTGAGAGGCGTTTTATACCTCTCCATCGAGCCGTTAATTATCGTGGGATGCATTTATTTTATCGTTACCTTCAGCCTGAGCAAGGGAATCTATTACATGGAGAGGAGGATGAGCGCAAATGAGCGGTAACAACATTATTACAGTAGAAAATCTGCACAAGCGGTTCGGCTCCCTCCACGTGCTCAAGGGAGTGACGGAGCACATCGGAAAGGGAGAGGTGGTTTCCATCATCGGCCCGTCGGGCGGAGGAAAATCCACCTTCCTGCGATGCTTAAATCTTCTGGAGGTTCCGGACGAGGGACAGATTCTCTTTGAGGGAATCGATATTACAGATAAAAAAGTAGATATTAACCTTCACCGCCAGAAGATGGGAATGGTATTCCAGCACTTTAACGTATTTCCTAACATGAGCGTGGGAAAGAACATTACCATGTCTCCGGTTCTTCTGAAAAAGAAGACTCAGAAGGAGGCGGACGAGATGGCAAAGGAGCTTTTAAACCGGGTCGGCCTGCTGGATAAAATCAACGAATATCCGGGAAAGCTGTCAGGCGGGCAGAAGCAGAGGCTTGCCATCGTAAGGGCGCTGGCCATGGAGCCGGAGGTAATGCTCTTTGACGAGCCTACAAGCGCCCTGGATCCGGAGATGGTAGGAGAGGTTCTGGACGTAATCAAGGGGCTTGTCAATACGGGAATGACCACTGTGATTGTCACCCACGAGATGGGCTTTGCCAGGGAAGTTTCCGACCGGGTATTCTTTATGGACGGAGGCGTGATTGCAGAGAAGGGCACGCCGTCTGAAATTTTTGAGCATCCGCAGAACGACAGGACGAAGGAGTTCTTAGGAAAGGTGCTCTATTAAAGAGGATGCGGCGGACAGCCAGAACAGATGAGAATCCGGCAGAGAACGGATAGTCAGGAGGAAGAGATGGGAAAGAAAGAGGCTCTTGAATATATTGACAGCAAGGCAGAGCTGGTGACAGAGGTTTCCGATAAAATCTGGGGCTATGCAGAGCTCTCCCTGATGGAACACCAGTCGTCGGAGCTTTATGTAGAAGTGTTAAAAAAAGAAGGCTTTCAGGTAGAGACGCCGGTCTGCGGCATTGAGACGGCTTATATCGCTTCCTATGGCAGCGGAAAGCCGATCATCGGCATTCTGGCGGAGTACGACGCTTTATCCGGCCTCTCTCAGGAGGCGGGAGCTGTGGAGAGGAAGGAAGTGATTCCGGGAGGACACGGCCACGGCTGCGGCCACAACATGCTTGGCGCAGGAGCCATGGCTGCGGCTCTGGCTGTGAAACACTACCTGGAGGAGAAGGGAGAAGGAAGCGGAACCGTGAAATTTTACGGCTGTCCCGGCGAGGAGGGCGCGGCCTCCAAGGCGTTTATGGCTAAGGAAGGCGTGTTTAATGAATTAGACGCAGCCCTGACCTGGCATCCGGGCACAGCCAACGAGGTGACAAGCGGAACCTGCAATTCCTGTATCCAGACAGAATACCAGTTTACAGGCCTTGCTTCCCATGCGGCTGGAGCTCCGGAGCTGGGACGTTCCGCCCTGGATGCGGTAGAGCTGATGAACATCGGCGTTCAGTTTTTAAGAGAGCACATGAGCGACGAGTGCAGAATCCACTATTCTATTACAGATACAGGCGGTCAGTCCCCCAACGTGGTGCAGCCTAAGGCGCAGGTGCTCTACATGGTACGGGCAAAGCTCATGAAGGATGCCATGAAGCTTCAGGCCAGAGTCGACAAGATTGCAGAGGCGGCTGCCATGATGACGGAAACCACTGTAAAAAAGAAATTTATTGACGGCTGTTCCAATACTGTGCCGAACAAGACGTTAGAGCAGCTGCTCTACAGGAATTTCGACCAGGTGGGAGTTCCTTCCTATACAGAAGCGGAGCTGGAATTTGCAAAGAAGTTAAACGATTCCTGCGAGCTGGCCAAGGAGGGGCTGCCAGGTTCCATGGTAGACGAGAGCTTTGAAGCCCAGGAGTTTGTAGATCAGGCCAGCTGCCACGGCACAAAAGCCATGAACGACTTCCTGATTCCCTATATTTACAGTGAAAAGATGCGGGCAGGTTCCACAGACGTGGGAGACGTCAGCTGGAATACGCCTACCGCTCAGATCAGGGTGGCCTGCTTTACGGCCAATGCGCCTGGCCACAGCTGGCAGAACGTCTCCTGCGGAGCTACCTCCATCGGACATAAGGGAGTGCTGGCAGCAGGAAAGGTGCTGGCGGGAGCTGCCATCGACCTGATGGAGAATACAGAGCTTCTTGCAGAGGCCAGAGCAGAGTTCGAGAAGAAGACAAAAGGCGGATACGACTGCCCGATTCCTGACGGCGCGAAGCCGGTTCTGGCAGGAGAGCAGATGTAGGGCTTACAGATGAAATAAAAGAAACCGATACGTGTTTTACTCTGCCATGCTTTCATAAAGCGGCAGGAGGACGTATCGGTTTTTTATATGGGATAAAAAGGGAGGAGCCGGCAGTCGTCTCCAACTGCCGGCCTGTATGAAAAAGAATTTATAATTAAAAAAGTAACTGCTTTTTTAATTGTCTTTATCATACCAGGATAGTGTGAAAAAAGTATGGAAAAGATGTGAAGAAATTATGAACATTTTCGCGGCTTTCTTTTTTAAATAAATTGTGGTAGCATTAGTGTACAGGGGACATCACCGGCAGACGGCAGCGAAAAAGCGTTTCATACAGGCTTTTTGGAAGAGCGAGTCGCTCTTCCTGTGGATAAAAAGAGGACAGGCAGCTTCGCAGCCTTCCGAATCTCCTTCGCCGTACATGGTTTCCGGTTTCCGGAAACTCCTATCCTCTTCGAGGATATGGGGTACGGCTTTGGAAGAACCGGCATTGCCGTTTTAGTGCTGTCTGCCGGGCAGCCGAGACACTGGGAAAGCGGGGAGATGCAGGCGGTGTGCAGAGGAGAACAGGATATATGGAAATATTGTACGAAGGAGCAGTGGAAGGAGATGATCTGTTCCTTTGGACTGCTGGGAGATCCGGAGATTCCCCAGGAGATCCAGATGGCTGTGCTCTACCGCTTTAGCAGGCACAGCTCCTGCTATTACAGGGAGAAAAAGATTCCAAAGCGTTTTGGAGGCGTCCGCTGCCTGATGATTCCAGACAGCGGGCTGAAGGCGGTTCAGAGGAGAATTCTGAAACATATTTTATCGGAACGCCCCGTATCATCCTGCGCCTGCGCTTACAGAAAAGGCGTGGGAATCCGGGACAACGCTGCGGCTCATGTGGGGCAGGAGAGCGTTTTGAAGCTGGATATTGAGGACTTTTTTGGAAGCATCACAAGCTCGGCTGTCTACGGCCTGGCCTTTCCGGGAACGCTGTTTCCGCCTCCGGTGAGGGGGCTTCTGACTGCTCTCTGCTGCTGTAAGGGGAGACTTCCTCAGGGCTCTCCCGCATCCCCGGCTATCTCAAACCTGGTGATGAAGCCCTTTGACGATTCGATGGATCTCTGGTGCAGGCAGAGAGGAATCAGGTACAGCAGGTACTGCGACGATATGACATTCTCAGGCTCGTTTGAGCCAGGCGAAGTGATCCGCAAGGTTCAGTCCTACTTATCGGAGCTTGGCATGAGATTAAACAGGAGAAAAACGGGCGTATATGCGAAAAACTGCCGCCAGGAGGTAACTGGAATCACAGTCAATCAAAAGGCCCAGCTCTCTAAGGACTACAGAAGAAAGCTCAGACAGGAATGCTATTACTGCAGAAAGTACGGCATAGAAAGCCACATGGAGCGCCTGGGAGCTGGCGGCCAGGAGACGGAGGAGCAGGTTCTGGCCCGTCTGCTGGGGAAAATAGAGTATCTGCTGTCTGTTGACCCGGCGAACAGGGAATTTCAGGCACAGCGGGAGTACTTCAGGAAGCTGATGAAAACTCTTCATACATAAAAGGCAGAATAAAGGAGGAACAATCATGGAAATTGTAAAGAAGGAGCAGGCAAACGGCGGCGAGGGAGCTATTTTTATTAAGCACATTTTAAATGAGACGGAGTTAAACGGAAAGTGCAAGATGTTTGCAGAGGTGACGATTCCGGCAGGCTGTTCTCTGGGATATCATGTGCATCACAATGAGAGCGAAACCTACTACATTGTAAAGGGAGAGGGCGAGTACAACGATAACGGAACCACGAGAACGGTGAAGGCCGGGGAGAGGACCTTCACGCCGGATGGCTGCGGCCATGGGATCGCCAACCGCACAGACCAGGATCTGGTATTTATGGCTCTTATTATTCTGGACTAGAAAATCAGGAGACAAACCAGGAAGCAGAATAGGAAATGCCCGGCATCCAGAAGAGGGAGGCGCGCCGCTCTGGACCGGGCATTCTCTTATTCCAGAGTATATAAGAAGATTCTGACAGCGCAGGGACGCTGCTTTTTATTTTTTATCAGGAGGGACTGAATGAAATTTTTTCATCTTTCAGATCTGCATATCGGAAGACAGTTAAACGGCTGGAGCTTAAAGGAAAATCAGGAGAGGGTCCTCGCTCAGATTACAGAGTATGCAGGCGTTTACCGGCCTGATGCTATTTTAATATGCGGAGACGTCTACGACAAATCCATCCCGTCCGGGGAGGCTTTTTCTATGTTCGGCCATTTTTTGGAGCAGATCAGCGAAACGGGGATTCCGGCTCTTATTATTGCAGGCAATCATGACAGCCCGGAGCGGCTGGGGTTTGCAGGGCCGCTTCTGGAAAAGGGCAGGATTTTTCTGTCGTCATTTCCGCCGTCTAAAGAAGGAGAGCATCTGAAAAAGGTTACCTTAAAAGACAGGTGGGGCAATGTGAATTTTTACCTGTTTCCCTTTATGAAGCCAGGCTATGTGAGACCGCTTCTCAGGGCGGAGGGGAGAGAATATGAGGATACCTATGACGGCGCGTTCCGGGCTGTGCTGGAGAGGGAAACGATTGATACGTCAGAGCGGAATGTAATCCTCTGCCACCAGTTTTTTACAAGCAGTTCCGGGGATCCGGAAACCTGCGAATCGGAGACGGCGGTTCTCACGGCGGGAGGGCTGGACGCCATAGGAAGTTCTGCTCTGGATCTGTTCGACTACGCGGCTCTGGGGCATATTCATGGGCCTCAGAAGGCTGGCAGGGAGACAGTCAGATACTGCGGCTCTCCTTATAAGTATTCGGTCAGCGAGGAGCGCCATAAAAAGTCAGTGGTGATGGCGGAGCTTACCGAAAAAGGAGAACCGGCGATCCTGACTTTTCTGCCTCTGTCCGGGATTCAGGACGTCAGAAGCGTCAGGGGAACGCTTCAGGAGGTGTTAGGAAAGGCGGAGGAACCGTCCTGCCACGATTTTGTTAAAATTACGCTGACAGACGACAGAGAGCCGGCGTATTTCCGCGAACAGCTTCGGGAGAGATATGATCATATTCTGGAAATCAGGATTGACAATGAGAGGACAAGAGAGAGCCTGAAGGAGGAGGGGGAGCCTATGCCGGTATTAAGCCCCATGGAGGTGTTCCGGCGGTTTTTTACTGTGGTGCAGAAAAGTGAAATGACGAAGGAGGAGGAAGCTCTTATGGAGCAGATCATAGAGGAAGCAAAGGAGGAGATGAAATGAAGCCGCTGAAGCTTACCATGTCTGCCTTTGGCTCTTATGTGAAGGAGACGGCGATAGATTTTGAGAGGCTGGGGGACGGCATTTTTCTGATTACAGGCGATACTGGAGCGGGAAAAACCACGATTTTTGACGCGATTGCATTTGCCCTCTATGGCGAGACCAGCGGGCAGAGAAGAGAGGGGCCCATGATGCGCAGCCAGTGGGCGCCGCCGGATCAGGAGACGAGGGTAGAGCTGGTTTTTTCTGACGGGGGAGAGACCTACAAAATTGTCAGGAGTCCTTCCTACCAGAGAAGGAGCCTTCGGAAAAATAAGGACGGAGAGTACAGCATGACTCTGTCGCAGGCCAGGGCTTCCCTGACGCTTCCGGACGGAACGGAATTTCCTGGGAGGATTTCCGATATCAATGAAAAAATCCGCTCCATTGTGGGGATTGACAGGGAACAGTTTTCCCAGACTGCCATGATTGCCCAGGGAGAGTATATGAGGCTGCTGCTGGCCAGCTCAAAAGAGCGGAAGGAAATTTTTTCCAAAATTTTCGATACTGGAATTTATGGGGCGATCCAGCAGAAGCTGCGGGAGAAAAACAGCGCTCTCACCAGAAAGCTGGAGGACAACCGGAAATTTTTTGAGAGAGAAGCCTCCAGACTGCAGATTCCGGAGGACAGCTGTCTGGGACAGAGATGGAAGGAGGTTTCCGGGCTGTTAGATTCCAGGGGGGAAGAAATTTTAAAGACAGTGGAAGAGGCTCTTGCGGCCAGTCTTCAGGCGGAGAAGGAAAGCCGGGAGCTGGAACAGCAGGTTCTGGCCAGGAAGACCGGACTGGAGCGGAGACTGGAGGCCGCCAGGGCAGGAGAAAAGCTTCGGCAGCAGCAGATCCAGGCAGAGGGACTGCTTCAGGCTCTGGAGGCAGAGCACGGGCTTCAGGAAGAGCGGAAAAGGCGGCTGAAACAGGCAGTAGAGGCTCTGCCTCTTCAGGCTAAGGAGGAGGAGATCCTTGCCAACAGAAGCGCATTGGCACAGTCCAGAAAGAGCGCGGAGCGTCTGTCTGGCCAGCTTGCAGCCCTCACAGAAAGACTGGCAGAGGCTGACGCGCAGAAGAAGACGGCGGCCGAAGCCTTTGAGAGGGAACAGCCAGCCCTTTTGGAGCAGGAGGCAAGGCTGAGAGAGGCGCTTCCCCTCTATGACAGCTGGGAAGCAGCGGGACGCCGCCTGGCTCAGGCGGAGCAGGCCTTCAGAAAGACGGCAGAAACGCGGAAAAAAACAGGGGAAGAAAAGGAAAACTCCGCAGCAGCGCTGGCCCTCCTGAAAGCAGAGCAGGAGGAAAAGAGCCGCGCGCCGCTTCTTCTCCAGAAAAGCAGAGAAAAGCGGAAACGCACAGAGGAAAAGCTGGATCGGATCAGAAGCCTGAAAGCGCGTCTGGAGAACCTGAAAGAGAGACAGACCGCGCTTTCAGAGGAACAGCGTCTGCTGCAGCAGGAGACCAGCCGCTACGAAGAGATTTCCAGAGAATATGATGAACGAAACCGCAGATTCATCTGCTCCCAGGCCGGAATTCTGGCTCTGAGCCTGGAGGAGGGGGTTCCCTGTCCTGTCTGTGGTTCCCGGGTTCACCCGGCTCCCGCCTCGCTGGCAGAGGCACATGTGACAGAGGAGGAGCTGGAAAAGGCAAAGGGACAGAGGGATCTGGCCGACCAAAGGCTGCGGATTCATATGGAGCAGGTTCAGACTCTTCGGGCGCAGACAGAAGCAGAATCAGAGCAGTGCAAAACGCTTTATCTGGAAATGCGGGAAGCTTCCGGGGAGCAGGTTCCGGTCTGTCTGGAAACGGCGCTGGAAGAAATGAAAGCCTTCTATGATATGGCTGTACAGGATGAACAGAGACAGCGGGAGGAGGAAAGACAGTACCAGGAAGAGGCCCTCCGGTTTGAGAAACTTACAGATCTGATCCGCAGAGAGGAAGAAAAATTCAGCGCTCTGCAGGAGCGGGAGAACCGGCTGAGAGAGGATGAGGGGGCGCTTTTGGCTGAGACGGCAAGCCTTAAAACACAGTGGGAGGAACAGAAAAAACGCCTTCCCATGGAACAGAAGAGAGAGGCAGAAGAGAGGCGGATTCAGATTGTCGGCCGCCTGGAACAGCTGTCACAGCGCAGACAGGAAACAGAAAGGGAAGCAGAACGGCTGAAACAGGAGGAAGGAACGCTGAAAGGGCAGCAGGAAGCAGAAGAAAAGAATGGCAGAAGACTGGAGGAACAGAGGACGCTGTTAAAATCAGAGTTTGCTGAAAGGGCCAGAAGATCCGGGTTTGCCAATGAAGGGGAGTACAGAAAGGCGATCTGCACGGAAGCGGAGAGAGCGCGGCTTTCAGAAGAAATTTCTGACTATGAGGCGCAGACAGCCGCTACCAGAGAAAGAGCAAACCAGTGTAAAGAAGCGCTGAAAGGAGCGTCAGAGGAATCAGAGGATGAAGTAAAGCCGCAGCTTGCAGAGCTTTTGGAAGAATTGTCACAGGCCAGAGAGCTTTCCTTAAAGGCAGCGGCGGCCAGGACGGAATATGAGAAGGCGTATGGGGCCGTAAAGGAGCTTTTAAAGGAGAGGACGGCTCTGATGGAGAAGTATCAGCTGATCCACACCCTCTATATAACGGCGGATGGAAAAATGAGCCAGACGGCCCGGCTGGATTTTCAGACCTTTGTGCAGCGCCAGTATTTTTCCCAGATGATTTATGCTGCCAACCGGAGGCTGAAGCGGATGACAGAAGGGCGGTTTATTTTAAAATGCAGAGATCTGGAAGCCTTGAGCCTTCAGGGAGAAGCGGGACTTGACCTGGATGTGTACAGCGTGGAGACGGACAGCGTCAGAAATGTGAAAACATTATCAGGAGGGGAGGCGTTTTTGGCCGCTCTTGCCATGGCGCTTGGCATGGCGGACGTAATCCAAGATACGGCAGGAAGCGTGGAAATGGGCGCGCTTTTTATCGACGAGGGCTTTGGTTCTCTGGACGACGAGGCGAGAGCGAGAGCTATCGCTGTGTTAAAGGAGCTGTCGGGAGGAAAGCGGATGATAGGAATCATTTCCCATGTGGCGGAGCTGAGAGAGCAGATTGAAAAGAAGATTACGGTAAAGCGCGGCGAGGAGGGAAGCCTGGTAAGGGTGGAGACGGAATAAACGCGCCAAGAGAACAGGCGAGAACCGTAGGAAGTTTTCACGCTCCACCAAAAGCTTAGCCGCTGGAAAACTTCTGCGGTTCTTGAATGTGGGTTTTACTCTGTTCTGTCATGATCCAGGCCTTTCAAGCCGCAGACCGGCCATGTTTCAGTTTGCAACATGGCCAGTCTGCGGCTTGGGGGCTTCGCCCCATACTCCCGTAAGAATCAGGCTCTGCTGGGAAGTGAACTTCCCGACAGAGCCTGATTCTTACGGAAGTGCCTGGCTTAGTGTACACAAAAATGTACACAACTTCCAGCTTTGAACTTAAATTTTTTAATTGTGAAATTTTTCTCACTATGGTATACTTTAAAAGATAAAGCTTTTCAGTACAATGTGACAAAAGATGTTACGATTTCATAAAGAAAAGCAAAACAAACTAGAGAAAGAGGGTTATTAAATGGGTTTGGCTACATTTATAGGCGGCATTCATCCTTTTGAAGGCAAAGAGCTGTCTGAGGACAAGCCGATTCAGGTTCTGCCTCCGTTAGCGGGCGAAGAGATGGTTTTCCCGCTGTCCCAGCACATCGGCGCTCCGGCGCGTCCGCTGGTGAAAAAGGGCGACCAGGTGCTGAAGGGCCAGATGATTGCAGAGGCCGGCGGTTTTATTTCTGCCAATGTAATCTGCTCTGTTTCCGGCGTAGTGAAGGGAATTGAGCCCAGGCTGGCTGCCAATGGCGCTATGGTTGACTCTATTATCGTAGAAAATGACGGAGAGGACCGCGCAGTGGACGGCTTTGGGGAGCACAGAGACTGTACTAAGCTCTCCAAGGAAGAAATCAGGGACATCATTAAAGGAGCAGGCATTGTAGGTCTGGGCGGCGCAGGCTTTCCGACTCATGTAAAGCTGACTCCGAAGGACGAGGCTGCCATTGACCATGTCATTGTCAACGGCGCAGAGTGTGAGCCGTATCTGACCAGCGACTACAGACTGATGATGGAGCAGCCGGAAAAGATCATCGGCGGTCTGAAAGTGATTTTACAGCTGTTTGATAATGCCAAGGGCGTGATCGGCATTGAGAACAACAAGCCGGAAGCTATCAAGAAGCTGACTGAGATGGTGAAGGACGAGCCGCGCATCGAGGTATGTCCGCTTCTCACCAAATACCCGCAGGGCGGCGAGCGTACTCTGATTTACGCAGTGACAAAGAGAGAGATCAACTCCTCCATGCTTCCAGCAGATGCAGGCTGCGTTGTGGACAATATTGATACAGTTGTTTCTATTTATAATGCTGTATGCGAGTCCACTCCGCTTATCAGAAAGATCATTACAGTGACAGGAGACGCAGTTGCCAATCCACAGAACTATGAGGTGAGACTGGGAACCAGCTACAACCGTCTGATTGAGGCGGCAGGCGGATTTAAGACTGAGCCGGAGAAGATGATTTCCGGAGGTCCTATGATGGGACAGGCGTTATTCAGCACGAACTTCCCGGTTGCCAAGACTTCCTCCGCTCTTACCTGCTTTACAAAGGACGAGGTAAAGGCCCAGGCTCCGACGCCGTGTATCCGCTGCGGACGCTGCGTGGACGTATGTCCGGAGCATCTGGTTCCGCCGCTGATGATGAAGGCAGCTTCCGCTGAAGATCTGGATCGCTTCCAGAGCTTAAACGGCATGGAGTGCGTAGAGTGCGGCTGCTGTGCCTTTGCATGTCCGGCCAAGAGACCTCTGACACAGGCGTTTAAGGAAATGAGGAAGGCAGTTGCGGCCAGCCGCAGAAAGTAGGAGGTGTGAAGAAATGGAAAAATTGTTAAACGTATCGTCATCACCTCATGTGCGGAATAAGATTACCACTCAGAATCTGATGTTTGATGTGGCGATTGCTATGATTCCCGCCAGCGTTTATGGTGTATGGCAGTTTGGTATGCACGCGCTTCTGGTGCTGATTGCCACCGTGGTTTCCTGCGTGCTGTCCGAGTATGTATATGAGAAACTGATGAAGAAGCCGATTACGGTAAGCGACGGCAGCGCCGTGGTGACAGGTATGATCCTGGCTCTCAACATGCCGCCGGAGATCCCGGTGTGGATCCCATTCCTGGGCGGTATCTTCGCGATTATCGTAGTAAAGCAGCTGTACGGCGGACTGGGACAGAACTTTATGAACCCGGCTCTGGCAGCCAGATGCTTCCTTTTAATTTCCTTTGCAGGATTTATGAACAACTTCTCTTCCGCAAAGCTTGGCTTTGACAGCATGTCCGGAGCGACGCCTCTGGCAGCTATGAGAGCCGGAAATGACGTGGATCTGATGTCCTTGATCGTGGGACGCGTTCCTGGAACCATCGGTGAGGTTTCCGTCATTGCGCTGTTAATCGGAGCTGTTTATATGATCGCAAGGAAGGTCATCAGCCCAAGGATTCCTCTGATTTACATAGGAACCGTAGCTGTGTTTATCTTCCTGTTCGGCGGCTTTGATATTACCTACGTGGCAAAAGAAGTATGCGCCGGCGGTCTTATCTTCGGAGCCTTCTTCATGGCGACAGACTACGTTACCAGCCCGTTAAGCAAGACTGGACAGGTTGTGTATGGCCTGTTCTTAGGTATTCTGACTGGTATTTTCCGTCTGTGGGGAGCTTCTCCTGAGGGTGTATCCTACGCAATTATCTTAGGAAACCTTTTCGTGCCGCTGATTGAGAAAGTGACACTTCCAAAGGCATTCGGAAAGGGGGCTAAAAAATAATGAAGGGAATTTTAAAAGATACATTTATCCTGTTTGTTATTACCCTTGTAGCAGGCTTCTGTCTGGGAGGCGTTCACGATATTACCTTAGAGCCGATTGCCAAGGCTCAGCAGGCGGCTGCCACAGCTACCTATAAAGAGGTGTATCCCGACGCGGCCAATTTCCAGGAGACAGATGAGCTGATAGAGCAGGCGTCTGCCGCAGCTGCAGATCTGGAAGGCCAGGGCTTTGGAAAAGTAAGCATTGACGGCGCCATGGAGGCGGTTGACGCAAACGGCGCAGTGATTGGCTACCTGATCACTTCCACATCCTCCGAGAGCTACGGCGGAGACGTACAGATTTCCGTGGGAATCACAGCTGACGGAACCATTACAGGAGTAGGCTTTTTAGCTATCAACGATACTCCAGGACTTGGTATGAAAGCCAAAGAGCCTGCCTTTAAAGACCAGTTTAACGGCAGAGCAGCCCAGACATTTGAGGTGACAAAGACGGCAGCTTCCGGAGATGCCCAGATTCAGGCTATCAGCGGCGCTACCATCACTTCTTCCGCAGTGACAAACGCAGTAAATGCAGCCGTATACTTCTATACCAGCTGCGTTGCACAGTAGGAGGTGGAGACATGAATAAGTATATAGAACGTATTTATAATGGTATCTGGAAGGAAAACCCGATTTTCGTTCAGATGCTGGGACTGTGTCCTACACTGGCTGTTACCACTTCAGCAATTAACGGAATTGGAATGGGACTTTCCACAACAGCGGTTCTCGTGGCGGCCAACGCCCTTATCGCTGCCCTCAGAAACCTGATTCCTGACAGAGTCCGCCTTCCAGCTGAGATTGTAGTAGTAGCTTCTTTCGTAACGATTATCGACATGCTGATGGAGGGCTTCGTGCCTTCTCTGTACAGCGCTCTGGGAATCTACATTCCTCTGATCGTTGTAAACTGTATTATCCTTGGACGTGCAGAGTCCTACGCCATGAAGAACGGCGTGCTGCTTTCCATTTTCGACGGTATCGGAATGGGACTTGGTTTCACGGTAGCCCTTGGATTAATCGGAGCGTTCCGTGAGCTTCTCGGATCCGGTATGATCTTTAATATCCAGGTAGCTCCGGCTTCCTATCAGCCAGTATCTATCTTTATTCTGGCTCCCGGCGCTTTCTTTGTACTTGCCTGCCTGACAGCGCTTCAGAATAAGCTGAAAGCTCCGTGCGCTACAAACGGCTCCGTGAAGAAGGAGAAAAAGTCCGGATGCTGCGGCGACTGCGCAAGCTGCAAGGATAAAGATGCAAAAAAGGATGAATAGGAGGAAGCATAGATGAAAGAGTTACTTGTTATAGCGATAAGCTCAGCTCTTGTGAGCAATGTCGTATTAAGCCAGTTCCTTGGTATCTGTTCCTTCGTCGGCGTATCGAAAAAGGTGGAGACGGCTGCCGGTATGGGCGGAGCGGTTATCTTCGTTATTACCATCGCCTCCATTGTTTCCAGCCTGATTTATCAGTTTGTGCTGCAGCCGCTTGGAATGGATTACCTGAAAACAATCGTATTTATCCTTATCATCGCTGCTCTGGTTCAGATTGTAGAGATGTTCTTAAAGAAGTGTATGGTATCCCTGTACAACGCCTTGGGCGTGTTCCTGCCGCTGATCACTACAAACTGCGCCGTACTGGGCGTAGCTTTAACCAACGTGCAGAACGGCTACGGCTTTGTGCAGAGCGTTGTAAACGGTATCGGTACGGCAGTGGGCTACACGATCTCCATCGTGCTCTTAGCCGGAATCCGCGAGCATATTGAGGGCAACGACGTTCCCTACAGCTTCCAGGGTTCTCCGATCGTACTTGTAACAGCAGGATTAATGGCGATTGCATTTTTCGGATTTTCCGGATTACTGTAGAGGGAGGATACGAAAATGAATGTTACAGCAATTATTATAGCAGCCGTTGTAATCGCAGCTACCGGTATCATCGTAGGTATCGGTCTGGGACTCTTCGGTGAAAAGTTTAAGGTTGAGGTAGACGAAAAAGAGGCTGCTGTCCGCGAGGCCCTTCCAGGCAACAACTGCGGCGGCTGCGGATACCCTGGCTGCGACGGTCTGGCAAAGGCCATCGCAGAGGGAAAGGCTCCTGCCAACGCCTGTCCGGTAGGCGGCGCTCCGGTAGGAGAGAAGATCGCGGCTATCATGGGTGTGGAAGCCGGAAGCAGCGAGAAGATGGTAGCTTTCGTAAAGTGTAAGGGAACCTGCGATAAGACAAAGGTGAAATACACCTACCACGGAATCGAGGACTGCAAGAAGGCGGCCGTTGTTCCGGGAGGCGGCCCTAAGGCCTGCTCCTACGGCTGTATGGGATTCGGCTCCTGTGTGAAGGCCTGCAAGTTCGACGCTATCCACGTCATCGACGGAATTGCAGTTGTGGACAAGGAGAAGTGCGTGGCCTGCGGCAAGTGCGTGGCAGCCTGCCCGCAGAAGCTGATCGACCTGGTTCCGTACAAGGCGGAGCATCTGGTTCAGTGCAACTCCCACGATAAGGGCAAGGATGTAAAGGCCAAATGCGACGTAGGCTGTATCGGTTGTACCCTCTGCACCAAGCAGTGCGAGTTCGACGCCATTCACATGGACAACAATGTGGCTGTCATCGATTACGAGAAGTGCACCAACTGCGGCAAGTGCGCAGAGAAGTGCCCGGTCAAGATTATTCAGTAAAGAAATGATAAGAAGAGGACGCTCCTTGTGGGCGTCCTTTTTCAATTCGTAAGAAAAAAGTCATACCTGCGGTAAACTTTATATAGTACAATACAGAAAAGAACAGTGAAACATCAGAATTCCATTGCCGGAGGGGTGAATATGAGAAAACGTACATTGACTATGAGTTTACTGCTTTTATGTCTGGCTTTTTCGGCTTCCGGGTGCCGGAAGAAGAGCGCGGCAGCGGAGGAAAGCAGAATCGAAACGGAGACAACAGAAGAAAACAGAACTGGGATGCCGGAAGAAAAGCCGGGGAAGTCTCTGGAAGCAGAAGAAGAAACAGAAGAGGAAAGGAAAAGCACCAGTACATTTTCAGGGCAGCGTTTCACAGAACCGCCGGAGCTTACCCTGACAGATTCTCTTTCCAGCCAGTTAAATATCGTTTCACTTACATCGGGAAACTATAGCTGGAAACGGGAGCCAGACAGAAGCCAGTCTGAACTGGAGAAGGATCAAGGTATCTGTATAGAAGCCTGCGGCATTCATCCTCTGGAGCAGGATAAGGAGAAGGCAGAAAAGATTCATATTCCAGACTACAATCAGATGGATGGCGCGCCATACACAGTTTCCTGTCCTGTTATGCCAGACAAAATAACAGTGACCGGCTGGACTGCTGAGAACCTGGGAAAGCCGGAAAGCCCTGCAGAGGAAACCGCTGTCTATGAAGAAGGGTTTCTGATTCAGCTGAAGGCAGGCATGGTATATGAGCTGAGGGCAGTCTGGGAGGAAGATAAGCTGTCTGACAGAGGCTTTTCAGGGGAAGCCGGCTATATTTTTATGACAGATGGAACTTCAGACACTGATGCAGAGTGACAGATTTTATTTATGACACAGACAGGAAAGAATTTCTGGAAAACTGTGCCATAGACGGAGAAGAGATTAATTATCTGGGAACGACAGGACTGTAGTTATAAAAAACTCCCGTGCAAAAGAGCACATGCATGAACTGCTCTTCTGCACGGGAGTTTTATCGCAGCCGAAAAATACAGGCGCAGCCGGGACGCCCGATTATAAACTCGTTACGATTTCTACATATCCCTTCATATAATCTACCTTTCTTCCATCCCGTATCTCGCTCATCAGAAAATTTGCCAGCAGAATTCCCGTTTCGGCATTCCGCCTGATAGGAGCCAGCTTTTCTTGTATATTGTTGGAATAATCCTCCTCCGGATACTCCTCGATTAAGAAGGAGGCGAAGCGGGAGGTCTGCGTCCGTTCGGCTTCCCAGAGCACACTGTCCGAAGGCGCCGGCTTTTCGCAGATAATTCCGCGGACTTCCCGGGACAGATCTCTCGTGTCGATGCACCGGACATAGAGAGAGGGATTGCGCGTATACTCTGTCAGCTTATCCTGATCGCTGTAGGAGAAACGGACAACAGAGCGGAATGGAATGTCTTCCCAGGAATAGTCCCTCTGCCGGAGAACGCTGATTTCCTGAAGGTGCTGTTCTTTCAGGAGAATCAGCTGGTGCATGGCTCTCAGTTCCTCCATCTGTTTTTCCACACGAAGCTTCACATCGTCAAGAATCTGGCTGTAATCCTCCAGGCCGAAGCGGTTAAACCGTTCCATCTGCTTCACCGGAATGCCGATATTTCTGTAAAATGCAACCTCTGCAATATTTAACAGATCCGCCATTGTGTATTTCCTGTAGTTGTTCATCTCCTGGCGGACAGAGAAAATTCCTGCATCCTGCCAGTAGCGGAGCGTATGCTCCGGGATATTTAACAGACGGGAAACCTCCCCGATTGAGAGATAATTTTCCATAAGCAGTCTCCTCCTTTGCAGTATGACATAATTATAACAAAAATCAGGCAGACTTCAAACAGTAAATGCTTGACTCTCAAGTTACTTGAACCTTTATAATTGATACGAATGTTAAAAATGTGTAAAAATACGCAGGAGGAATGAAGGTATGAGTGAAAAAACCAAACGGAAAAAATGGTTTGAGAATGTCAAAATGCCTCACACCTATGTGATTCTTATCACAATTCTGGTAATCATGACAATTCTCACCCACATTATTCCGGCAGGACAGTATCAGAGAGTGGAGGATCCGGTCAGCGGCACAACGGTAGTCGTACCGGACAGCTTCGAGTTTGTGGATGTGGACGCCCCGGGATTTTTTGACATTTTCCTGTCTCTTCAGAGGGGATATGTAGACGCGGCGGACATTATGTTTTTAATTATCTTTGCCTACGGATTTGTGTTTATGCTGGTGAAGAACGGCACGATGGACGCGGCTCTGGGAACGCTGGTCCGGCTGGTGGGAAAGAAAATCCAGCTGATGATTCCCATTACCATGATCGTGCTGGGACTGTTAAGCTCCACCATGGGAATTTTTGAGGAGGTGTACGGTCTCTTCCCCGTGTTTGTGGGAATTGCGGTCGCCCTCGGCTACGATATGGTGGTGGGAGGAGCCATCGTCTATCTGGGCGTTACGATTGGCTACGCGTCCGGTACGTTTAACCCCTACACCATCGGAATTGCCCAGGACGTGGCGGGCGTGCCCCTTTACTCCGGTCTGGGGCTTAGAATCGCAGTTTTAATCGCCTTTGAGCTTCTGGCGATTCTCTACATCATGCACTATGCCCGCAAGGTAAAGGCGGATCCGACGAAATCCGTTATGTACGGCGTTGAGACAGACTTCGTCCAGAGAAAGAGTCTGGAGGAGCTGACAGGCTCTAAGATGGACACGAGACAGAAGATCAGCCTGGTTCTGTTCCTGGGAACGCTGGGCGAACTTCTGTGGGGCATCACCCAGGCTGGATGGGGCATCAATGAGATTGCAGCCATGTTCCTGATGATGATGATTTTTGTGGGAATTGTCAGCGGCTACTCTGCTACGGACATCTGCAAAACGTTTATCGAGTCCACAAAGTCCATGGTATCCTCCATGCTGATCGTAGGATTTACGAGAGGTATCCTGTTAGTTATGAAGGACGGAATGATTTCTGACACCATCGTTTACTATCTGGTAAGCCTGCTCTCCGAGGCAAGCAAGTTTGTATCTGCCTACGGAATGCTGTTCTTACAGAATATCATTAAGTTCTTTATCACAGGTTCCTCCAGCCAGGCGACTATCACCATGCCGATTATGGCTCCGACTGCCGAGCTGATCGGACTGAGCAAGCAGATCGCCGTGCTGGCATACCAGTTTGGAAACGGTTTTGCCGAGATGTTCTGGCCGACTTCCTGCGCTCTGGGATGCGGACTGATGGGAGTGCCGATCAACAAGTGGTATAAGTTTATTACGCCTCTGTTTGGAATGGTGCTTGTGTTAGAGGTAGTGTTTATGACCATCGCGGTGGCGATTGGATACTAAAGAGAAGGAGATGAGTCAGAATGCTTATTAAAAACGGCAAGGTTCTTCTGTTTGAGGAAAATGGATTTGTGAAGCGGGATCTGCGGGTGAAGGACGGAAAAATTCAGGAGATCGGCGAAGGCCTGTCTCCTGAACAGGGAGAGGAGCTTCTCGACGCAGAGGGAAAATATGTGACTCCCGGTCTCATTGACGCCCACAGCCACATCTGCGTCAGCGAGGAGGGCATGGGAGCCATCGGAGACGACTGCAACGACTACAGCGACGCCCTGATGCCCTATCTGGACACGCTGGACGCCATCAATCCCTTTGACCTGGCTGTCAAGTCTGCAGTGGAAGCCGGCGTAACGGCGGCCTGCACCTGCCCAGGAAGCGACAGCGTCATCGGAGGCATGTGCAGCGTCATCAGCCTGACAGGAACTGTGGCGGAAGATATGCTTTTAAAGGGAAAGGCAGCCGTGAAGTGCAGCTTTGGAGAAAACCCGAAGAACGCAGGCTATGGCTTCAAATCCCGCATGGGAAATGCCTGGCTTCTGAGAAAGTGCATTGAGGATGCTCTGGAATACCGCCACCACAAGGAGGAGGCGGAAAAGTCAGGTTCCTACTTCCGTACTGACATTGGAATGGAAAACATGCTTCCGCTTTTAAACAGGGAAATCCCTCTCCATGCCCACGTCCACAGAGCAGACGACATCTGTACGGCAATCAGGATTGCCAGGGAATATAACCTGCGTCTGGTGCTGGTACACTGCACAGACGGGGTATCCGTACTGGATTACTTAAAGCAGTTTGACTATCCGGTGATTTTAGGTCCGACCATCAACCCCAGATCCAAGCTGGAGTGCATGGCCAAGCGGTTTGAGACGGCCGGTATTATGAGCCGGGCAGGGATCAAGGTATGTCTGACTGCGGATCACGACGTAACGCCGATTTACTATCTTCCTGTATACGGCGCTCAGGCCGTTAAGGCAGGACTTGACGAGGTGGAAGGCCTGAAGGCGCTGACCAGGAATCCGGCGGAGGTTCTGGGAATCGGCGGCAGAAAGGGAGAGATTAAGGAAGGAAAGGACGCAGATCTTGTGATCTGGTCCGGCCGTCCCTTTGACTCCTGCACAAAGGCAGAAACAGTCTTTATTATGGGAAAAAAGGAAGCGGGAAACTAAACTGTTTTTTTGACAGAGACGTGTCCACGGGCGAGCTGCGCCCTGGACACGCTTTTTGGCGTACAGAGATTATTGTTAGTTAAGAAATACGATTCAGAAACCAGGAAACGAAAGACAACATCATAAGGAAAAAACAGAATAGGAGAAGTAGAATGGGAACACTGAAACAACGTATGCAGAATATGAAAATGCCTCACACCTATGTGATTCTGACGGGAATCCTTCTTCTGGTAGTAGCGCTGACGTATCTGATTCCGGCGGGGGAGTACGCGAGAGTGCTTGATCCGGTCAGCGGCAGGGAGATTGTGGATCCGGATTCCTTTCACTTTGTAGAGGGGAAGCGGCCGGGATTTTTCGGCATTTTTCTGGCGCTGCAGAGGGGGTATGTAGATGCGGCGGGTATTCTGTTCCTGATTATTTTTGCTTACGGATATGTGTATATGCTGATTGACAATGGAACGCTGAACGCCCTGATAGGGGGATTAATCCGGGCGCTGGGGGAAAAGACGTTTCTCATTATTCCTGTGGGAATGGCTGTCTTTGGCATTTTGGGCTCTACTATGGGAATTTTTGAGGAAGTTTACGGCATGGTTCCCGTGTTTGCAGGGATTGCAGCGGCTCTGGGATATGATATTATCGTGGGGGGAGCCATCGTATTTGTGGGAGTGGCCACAGGCTTTGCCGCGGCTACCCTGAATCCCTTTTCTATTGGAATTGCCCAGAGCATCGCGGGAGTTCCCATGTTTTCAGGCCTTTTATTTCACACTGCAGTCTTTATTACCTTTCAGACAGCGGCGGTTCTCTATGTCATGTGGTATGCCCGGAGAGTAAAAAAGAATCCCAGGCACTCCGTCCTTTACGGAGAGCATCTGGAGGGCCTGCCATCCCATGAGCTGACAAGAGATCACATGACGGGGAGACAGAAAATCTGCCTGGCGCTCTTTTTATTTACCATAGGGCTGCTGCTTTACGGCACGACCAGGCTGGGCTGGTATATTGATGAGATTGCGGCCATGTTTTTAATGATGATGATAGCCACCGGAGCGGCAGGCGGCTACGGGGCCACGAAAATCTGCAAAACCTTTATTGAATCCACAAAGAGCATGATCGCCTCTGTTCTGGTAGTGGGGTTCACCAGGGGAATTGTCCTGGTCATGAAGGACGCCATGATCACGGATACCATTGTTTACGGCCTGTCCCACCTTCTGAACAGCCAGGGGCCGGTGGTTTCCTCTGTGGGAATGCTGGCCATGCAGAATGTGATCAACTTTTTTATTACTGGATCCTCCAGCCAGGCGGCTATCACCATGCCCATTATGACGCCGGTGGCAGATCTGGTGGGGGTAAGCCGCCAGACGGCTGTGCTGGCCTATATGTTCGGAGACGGATTTTCAGATATGTTCTGGCCCACCGCCTGCGCCCTGCAGTGCGGCCTTATGGGGATTCCGCTGGGAAAATGGTATAAGTTCATGACTCCCCTGTTTGGAATAATGGTAGTTCTCCAGACTGTCTTTATCATTCTTTCCGTCTATGTTTACGTTTAAAAAGCTGGCTGGCGCGGTAAATCTCTTTATCACGCCAGCCGGCTTTTTTAAACGTATGGATTTTCATGCAGAACCGTCAGGCGGAGGCGGTACGTCCTGGACGCCCCTCCTGAAAGCTTCTGCAGGTGGTTCTTGTGGAAGAAATCATCGTCCTCGCCGGAGCAGGGAGCGGATCCGTTCCAGGGCTCGAAGCAGAGGTACCGGGCCTCGTCTTCCGGCTTTGTCCAGAAGGCGATGGTCTCAAAGTCAGGAAATTCAGCCCGGACGCCTTTTCCAGTTTTTAAGTGGACCAGACTGGCCTCTCTGGAGGAAGGGCGATCAAACCACATGGCGTCAGAGCAGAACAGCTCTCTGTTTAGGGGAATGTGAAGGCCGCCTCCCGGGCAGGGGCGCTCTGTCGTCATATCAAACTGCATATGTTCCAGATCGAAGGACCGGTATCCAGACTGCTGCGGCCTTGGAAAGCGGATTTCGTAGTCCTCAAACCGTTCTCCCGGAAAAAGCGGACAGCAGACAGCCGGATGAAGCCCCACACAGTAGGCCATAGGGGAAGCGGCTGGATTTTCTATCTTCACGGAGAAAGAGAGACTTTCCCCGGACAGAGAGTAGGTGATGGAAAAGGAAAAGGCGTAGGGGTAGACGCCTTCTGGAAAGTCCTGATCCGTGACACCCAGAGTGACAAACTCGTTTCCCTGCTCTTTTAAATGGAAAGAAAGGCTGCGGACCGGGCCGTGCTTTGGAATTTCGTAGGTTTTCCCATCAATCACCGTTTTTCCATTTCTCAGATTTCCGATAATGGGAAAGAGAAGGGGAGAGCAGCTGGACCAGACGGCAGGATCCCTCTGCCAGATATATTCGGTTCCGTTTTTATCCTTCAGAGAGATCAGCTGCGCGCCTGTCTCGTCAATACAGGCAGTCAGAGCTGAATTGCAGATGGTGTAAATCACAGATAGTACCTCCTTAAACAAAAAAGATGAGTTAAGTATAGCGTTTTTTGGGGCGGATGGCAAGAAAACTTAGCGGAGGATGATTGTGAAGATTGCCCCTTGCGTTTGTCTTTCAGGCTGTTATAATGATGCTGGAAGAACTGAGATCAGGAGGAAATAAAAATGAACCCGATGGATATGATAAAGATAGCAGGGATGTGGTCGGCTTTTAAACAGCGTCATCCTAAGCTTCCTATGTTTTTCAGAAAAGCGGCTGAGACAGGCGCTTTTAGACCGGAAACGGTGCTGGAACTTACTGTTAAGACACCGGATGGCCGCGAGATGGCTGCTAACATGAAAATTATGGCGGAGGATCTGGAGCTGCTGGAGCAGCTGGTTTCGATGAAACAATAAAAGAATACAGACAGAAACAGGAAAAGGTACAGCGGACAGAGAAAATTTCTCTTTCTGCTGTATTTTTTATACAAAAATTTGATTTTAGCTTTGCCTGAAAGAGTTGGGAAAATCTATTTGTAAAAGGAATTTCGTGTTATCCGATATAAGGTAATATATGCAGGTAACAGAGTGGAATCCCAAATGTGAGGAGAAAGATGGATGAAAAGAATGAAGATGACAGAAAAAAAGATGGAAGCATTCAAATGCTGGCTGGTGGAAGAAGAAAAAAGCAGGGCCACAGTGGAAAAGTACAGGCGTGACATTAGAAAATTTTATGAGTTTTTGCCAGAAGACAAGGAAATTAACAGGGAAAGAGTGCTGTTGTACAAATCATCTCTGCTGCCGCGTTATCAGGTAAGCAGCGCCAATTCTATATTGATGGCAGTAAACAGTTTTTTAAGCTTTTGCGGCCTTGGAGAACTGAAGGTAAAGGCGTATAAGTTTCAGAGGCCTTTAGTAGCAGATCCCGCCCGGGAATTAAACCGGGACGAATACCTGCGCCTGTTAGAGACGGCAGAGCGGATGGGAAAGTACAGATTATATCTGATTCTTCAAACTTTGTGTTCAACGGGAATCAGAATCAGTGAGCTGTCCTGCATTACGCGGGAGGCAGTACAGACAGGAAGATGTGTGGTAAGGCTGAAGGGAAAAAGCAGGATTGTAATTATACCGCAGAAATTGCGAGAAAGACTGGATGCTTACTGCAAAGAGGAAAATATTCAGTCAGGTCAGGTATTTCTGTCAAGAAAAGGACAGCCTCTCGACAGAAGCAACATTTGGGGAGAAATGAAGCGGCTGTGCCGAACGGCGGAGGTGGATGAGAGGAAAGTATTTCCACATAATCTGCGTCACCTGTTTGCACGTACTTATTATAAAAAAAATCATGATATTGTCTATCTGGCAGATATTCTGGGGCACAGCAGTGTTGATACAACGAGAATCTACACGAGTATCAGCATAAAAGAACATGAAAAAGTGCTGGAAGATATGGAATTAACTTTTTAAATTGAACACAATATGAAAGACACAGCTGCTTTGATTGCAGCTGCAGGAATTGGAAGCCCTTTTGACAGAGGCAGAAGCTTGCAGATGGAGAAAATAACGCGTTTTTTCAAAAAATTACTATATTTTGTGGTTTCAGTGGTTGTAATCAAGCTGTAAATTTGCTATGCTAGAACGAGTGCCCTGAAGAAAAAGCTGAAAAGGCACAGCAAAATAAGTTTGCTGAATGATAATTAGGAGGTTGCCTGAAATGAAAAGATTAATTGCATTTTTCGGGAGTCTGGGATTAATGCTCGCCTCCAGTCCGCTGACAGCTCTGGCTGCAGGAACCGGAAGCGCAGGGGAGACGGGATCCGTTCCGCTGTGGATGTGTGTTCCATTTGCCGGACTTTTATTGTGTATTGCAGTGCTGCCCCTTGTTAAGGGAGAGTGGTGGGAGAGCCACCAGCCTCATGCAGTGCTGTTTTGGTCTCTTTTGTTTGCGGTTCCGTTTGCTGTGAAGTTTGGAGCCGGGACAGCGTCTGAGACAATTTTAGAGTGTCTTATCAATGATTATCTGACATTTATTGTTTTACTGTTTGGTTTGTTCTGCGTGTCTGGTAATATTACCATGTCTGGCGATCTAGCCGGTTCTCCCAGAGTGAATGTGGGACTGCTGGCTCTGGGAACACTGCTTTCCAGCTGGATTGGAACGACGGGAGCCAGTATGCTGATGATCCGTCCGGTAATTAAAATGAACTCCTGGAGAAAAAGAAAACGTCATATTATTATTTTCTTTATCTTTTTGGTATCAAATATCGGCGGATGTCTGACACCTATCGGGGATCCACCTCTTTTAATGGGCTTTATGAGGGGAGTGCCATTTTTCTGGAGTCTTCACCTGCTTCCGATTCTTCTGGTGAATATGGCTGTCCTGCTGGCAATTTTTTATTTTATTGATTTGAGGGCTTACCGAAAAGACATTGCTATTGGCTTAAAGCCAGATATCAGCAAACCAGGTACAGAAGTAAAACTGAGAGGAACCCATAATTTGATTTTTCTGGCAGCCATTGTAGGAGCAGTGATTCTGAGCGGAACGCTTCCTGGCCTTCCTGCTTTTCAGGATGCGGCTGGAAATGTAAAGGGAATTCATATTTTTGGGGAAGTAGTGCTTTCCTACCCGGCCATTATAGAGATTGTGATTATACTGATTTCAGCATTCCTGTCTTTCAAGACAACAGAATCAGAAATCCGCCGTGAGAACCACTTTACCTGGGGAGCAATTCAGGAGGTTGCCGTACTGTTTATCGGTATTTTCATCACCATGCAGCCAGCTCTGATGCTTCTGAAGGCCAACGGAGCTAATCTGGGAATTACAGAACCTTTTGAGATGTTCTGGGCGACGGGGCTTTTATCCAGTTTTTTGGACAACACGCCTACGTATCTGGTATTCCTGACAACAGCAGGAGCTGTTGGATTTACAGAAGGACTGACTACCGCTCTGGGTGTGATTCCAATTCAGATGCTGACTGCTATTTCCTGCGGCGCTGTTTTTATGGGAGCCAATACTTATATTGGAAACGCGCCTAACTTTATGGTGAAATCCATTGCAGACGAGAACGGTGTACGGATGCCGTCTTTCTTTGGATATCTGCTCTGGTCCCTGGTGATTCTGGTTCCGGTTTTTGCCTTGGACATGCTGTTGTTTTTCCTGTAGGGAGGTAATGGACGATGAGTGGAAATACAAGTAATGAAACAAAAATCAGAGCTTTGGCTGAGCGTATCTACGATCTGGATGCCCAGGTTTATGCTTCCTTAGGTTCTTCTCTGGGCCGTGTATTCAACCGCGACAGAGAGAGGTGTGTCAGAGAACTGGTTTCTCTGATGATGACAAGGCCAGAGGGAAACCTGGTCCGCAGTGAAATTGCTCTGATTGGAAATATGGCCAGAACCATTCAGGATAAGGAAGAACGCCGCCTGGTTATGACGGAGTACAATGACATTCTTCAGGAGGTCATGGAACTTCCTACCAGTTTTGCCAGCGGAGATGTGGTGAACCTGGAGCTGGCAAAGCTGAATACCTTTAATTTAAAAAACAGGTTTACAGACAAGGATCATCTGATTATCTGCATCGGCTGGACCTATGGAAGCGGAGGCGTAAACATTGGCTTCAAGCTGGCTGATAAATTGAAAATCAACTTCTATGACGCAGAGATTTTCGAAGCCGTTTTAAAACGTCTGGAGGCGGAGAAGGATTCTGTGGAAGACAAGGGCGGATACAAGATTGAATCGCCCGGGGAGAAACTTCAGAATCCCAGCGATGCCTTTAAGCCGGAGCGTCATTTGACGCTGCGCCAGCATATGAGGAAGTTCAGCCGTTTTCACGGTCTGCCCAAGGAGGACGCGGTTTTCTTTAACGAGAGCGATCTCCTCTGCGATATGGCTAAAAAGGAAGACTTCGTGGTGCTGGGACGCTGCAGCGATGTGATTATGACAAACAATCATGTCCCCCATGTCAGTATTTATATTACAGCGCCATTTGAGCAGCGTATTAAGAGAGCCATGGAGATTGACAGCACGATGACTGTCAAGCAGGCAGTCCGTTACTTAAAGCACCTGGATCGAGAGCGTTCCAAACATTATCGGTTCTACACAGGACGTCAGTGGGGAAACGCCAATAACTACGATTTGTGTATCAACAGCGCCAGCTATGGAATTGACGGAACGGTAGATTTTATTTATAACATGATTAACCTCCGGCTGGAAGAGAGCAGGAAAGAAGCGGGAGCCAGTCAGTAATTTCTTACGTTTTCTTACATTTTTCTTCATTTAATTGTGCCGGTTCTTGTTTTGTGGTATAATTTCACAAAATCAGGACCGTTTGGGGACTTTAAATGGGGAGGTAGTTAATGTATCAGATTTCTAATTTTACTGACAATGACGATGTAAAGATTCTCGCTGAGATGGGAGCTTTTCAGGTAATCGAGTATCAGAGAGACTTGAGCGTGTCTCCGTCCTCTGCGATCACAGCGTATTTCAGCTCTGAGATGAATGTGAGAAAGCGCCAGCTGGTCTGCTATCTGGACAAATCCCACGTGACTATCCAGGCAGGGGCTATGCAGTGGATGTTGGGAAATGTGAACGCCACCACAGGGGTAAAGGGAGTCGGCGATTTCTTTGGAAAGGCAGTCCGCGGCAGGGCCAGCGGCGAGTCGGCGATTAAACCGGAGTACACCGGAGACGGAGTTCTGGTGCTGGAGCCGACCTATAAGCATCTGATTTTGATGGATACCGCTTCATGGGGCGGAGGCGTTGTGCTGGACGACGGACTGTTTCTGGCCTGTGAATCCAGCCTGAAGCACAAAGCGGTGATGCGGTCCAACTTTTCCTCAGCCGTAGCCGGAGGAGAAGGCCTGTTCAACCTGAGTCTGAACGGTTCAGGCGTATTCTGTATTGAATCAGAGTGTCCGAAGGAGGAGCTTATCGAGATTACGCTGCAGGACGACGTGCTCAAGGTAGATGGAAACCACGCCATTGCCTGGAGCAAATCTCTGGAGTTTACAGTGGAGCGTTCCGGAAAGACTCTGATTGGATCCGCCGCTTCCGGAGAAGGCCTTGTGAACGTTTACCGCGGCACAGGCAAGGTGCTGATGATGCCTACCGCCAAGATGATCAATATCTAATCGGAACCGGACGATGATAGAAAAGACTGCTGCAGCGCAGATGATATTCTGCGGATGCGGCAGTCTTTTTTGCGCTCTGCTCTTTGGAACGTTCCCGGCCCTGACGCTGTATAGAAAACATAGATAAAGACTATGATTCATAGATATTTTCTATTTGAAAAAAATCTGCGATCCATTACAATTTTAATTGAATACATTGGGCAGGCGTTTTAAGAGCGTCTGCTTCGGAGGAAACTATGCTGGAAGTAAAACAGTTGTCCAAGAGTTTTGAGGGAAATTATGTGCTGAAGAATGTCAGTCTTTCCATAGAGGCCGGAGAGATTTACGGCCTGATTGGAGCAAACGGTTCCGGAAAGAGCACGCTGATGAACATCTTGAACGGAAATGAAAAAATACGGAGAACCGGCGGATACGAGGGTGAGATTCTGATTGACGGAAAGGAAATCAGGATAGAAAACAGAGCTCAGTCAGAGGCACAGGGAATTGCCATGGTGCATCAGGAACTGGCGCTGTTTGCAGGAATGACGGTCGGAGAAAATATAAAAATTAACCGGGAAAATGTAAAGGGTAGAGGCCTTTTTGTGCCGGAGCTGGCTTATGTAGATCAGAAGAAGAACCGGGAGGACGCGGCCCGGACGCTGGAGCGGATTGGAACGGATCTGGATCCGGACAGCCCCATTGACAGTCTAGCTTTAAATCAGAAGCAGTTTGTGGAGATTGCCAGGGAGCTGGACAATCAGAACGTGCGTCTCCTGATGTTGGACGAGCCTACCAGCTCCTTAAATATTACGGAAACAAAAGGCCTTTTGGCCTGTATCCGGGAGATTGCCAGGGAAGGAATCGCAGTCTTATTCATTTCCCACCGGCTGGACGAGATTATGGAGGTGTGCGACAGGGTTTCTGTACTGAGGGACGGAGAACTGATTTCTACCTATAAAAAAGAAGAGTTTGACGCGGCCAGATTTGCCGACGATATGGTGGGCCGCGAGATTGTGAAGGCTGCGCGCCATGAAACCCAGTCAGGCGGTCAGGTGCTGTTCTCCTATGAAGGGCTTCCGGACAATCAGACGCTGGATATATTGGAAGGCGAGATTCTGGGGATCACCGGATTGGCCGGGCAGGGGCAGGAGAACCTGTTAGACGGTCTGTTCGGCATGAAAAAAGCAGAGTATCAGGCTGTCTACAGAGGAAAAAAGCTGAAGCCTGGAGATACGGAAAATCTGATCCATCACAGGATTTACTACCTCTCCGAAGACAGGGGAACGGCCAGCCTTCTCCTGGACAGTCCCATATGGGAAAATATGGTGTTTGGAACAGAAAAGGTCCATCCGGAGTTTCTGCGTTTCGGGAAATGTCCGGCCCTGTCTATGCTGAATCACAGGGCGATTGACCGTCACGTCAGAGAGATGATAGAGCTCTTGAATGTTGTGTGCAGAGGCCCGGAGCAGAAGATGAGAGAGCTTTCAGGAGGAAATCAGCAGAAGGTCTGCGTCAGCCGGGCGATTACCTTCCAGCCGGAGCTGCTTTTAATCGGAGAGCCCACCAGGGGAATCGACGTCTACTCCAAGGAGTTGATTCTTAAGTGGCTTTTAAAAATCAACAAGGAATACCACACGACGCTGGTGGTGGCTTCCGGAGAGCTGGAGGAGCTTCTGCGGATCTGCGACAGGATTGCCGTGATGCACCAGGGAAAGGTATTTAAGATATTTGACAATAATAGTACGAGTCTGGAGGAACTGACTCTGGCTCTTTATGGGAGGGAACTCAGGTGAAAACAAAATATTTGAACCCCCCGCAGGTGACTATGCTGGCGTTTATGGGCATTCTGCTTCTGGCAGCCATGGGAATTGACATGGATATGGCGGGAATTATCAGCGACGCCCTGGTAAAATGGGCCATGAACGGCGTGATTGTCCTGTCTCTGATTCCTATGATCAATGTGGGAGCAGGAAGAAATTTCGGTATGACCATCGGACTGTCGGCAGGACTTGTAGGCATGATTTTTGCCCTGAATGCCCGCCTGACTTCGTGGACAGGCTTTTTCTGCTCCATATTGGCGGGAATGGCGGTCGCGCTTGTATTTGGCCTGATCTATGCGGCGGTTTTAAACAGACTGAAGCTGAACGAGGAGATTGTGGGAACCTTTGCGGGCTATTCCTTTATTCCTATTATGAACCTGTTTTATACCTTTGTGCCTGTGACCAACCGCCAGATGCTGTATCCTATCGGCGGCCAGGGACTCCGGCCAAAGGTCAATCTGGAAAATTATTTCGGACAGATTTTAGACCGGCTGTGGCAGGTAGAAATCGGCGGCGTTGTGATTCCCCTTGGACTTCTTCTGTTTTTCTTTGGAATCGGAGCGCTGCTCTGGCTCTTTTCTAAAACGAGAACAGGCATGATTTTTGCAGCGATTGCTGAAAATGAGACCTTTGCCAGACTGTCAGGCATCCGGGTCAACCGCTACCGTACTATTGCTATTGTCATGTCAACGGTGATTGCAGCAGTGGGAGTTGTAGTTTATTCACAGAGCTATGGAATCCTGCATCTGTATGATGGACCATTTATGATGAGCTTTCCTGCTGTTTCCGCTATTGTAATCGGCGGAGCCAGTCCAAGGAAAGCGACAGTGATGAACGCTCTGATTGGTACGTTTTTATACCAGACTACTTATCTGCTCTCCATCCCTGTGGCCAACGCGCTGCTGATACCGGAGATGGCGGAGATTCTGCGTACCATTATCACAAGCGGCATTATCTTATATGCGTTTATTTTTGAGAGGAAGGATGCGAGACATGAAGTACATAAAGCGTAATATCGTTCCCATCGCTGTTCTGGCTCTGGCCGTCCTGTCCTTTCAGTTTGCAGGAATCAGCCTGTCTTATTTAGCTTCAGAGGTGTATACGCGGTTTATCCGGAATATTCTGTTTACCCTGGCCCTGATTTTGCCGGTGACATGCGGAATGGGTCTTAACTTTGCCATCGTAGTAGGCGCTATTTCGGCCCAGACAGCCATGGTAATCTCTGTGGATTTGATGCTGGAAGGCGGAACCGCTCTTTTCTTTGTGATTGCCTTAAGCTTTGTACTGTCCGTTGTGTTTGGATGGATGGTGGCGGCTCTTTTAAACAGGGCCAAGGGAAAAGAGATGATTGTGTCCATTATGGTGGGACAGTTAAGCTCTGTTATCTACCAGTTTGTGTTTATGGTAGCCTATGGAATGTTCTTTGCACCTAAAAATAAAGAGATTCTGTTAGATCGGGGAATCGGTGTACGCAGCATGATTGACGCTAAAAATATCAGTGATGTGTTTAAAAGCATTCTGCCCTTTAATTTTGACGGAAAGACCTATTCCCTGCTTCCGCTGATCTTCATCGGAGCCTTTGCCCTGCTGCTGTTTTATATTCAGCGCACCAGGTTGGGAACTCTTGCAAGAGCAGTGGGAACGAATCTTCATACAGCAGAAAAGCTGGGAATTAAGAGCGACCGAGTAAGAACCATCTGCATTATTATATCAACGCTGTTTGCGGCTATGAGCCAGATTCTGTTTGTGGCGGATTTTGGAACCATTAACGTATACACCGGACATCTGGGCCTGGATACTTTCGCAGCGGCGGCGATTCTGGTGGGAGGCGCTTCCATCAAAAAGGCCAAAATGCGCCATTGCTTTCTGGGAGTCCTGCTGTTCCATGCCCTGTTTGTAACTTCACCGATGGCAGGCCAGAATCTGTTTAACAACCCTGCTGTAGGAGAGTATTTCCGCTCTTTTGTGGCTTATGGCGTCATTGTAATCGCTATTATGTTAAATCTCAGGACAGAGAAGGAGACAGCAGGAAAATAAAAATTTCAATGGGGTTTCTGGGGGACGCTTTGAAAAGCAGTTCCCATGAAATAAATAAAATATTACAAAATGGAGGAAGCTATGAGAAAGAAACTGGTAAGTGCATTTCTGGCAGCAGCTCTGACAGTCAGCGCTTTGACAGGCTGCTCATCCCAGACAGGCGCAGATGCAAAGGGAGAGAGCACTGCTGCAGAGCAGAAGACAGAAGCTGAGGAGAGCAAGGCAGGAGAGACAGCGGCAGAAGAGGGAAAAGAGGCCGCTTCTGACGAGGCTTACAAAATCGGTATTGTAACACCTACTGTTACAGTCAGCGAGGATGAGTTCCGCGGCGCTCAGGAGATGGTAGAGAAATATCCGGATTTAGTCGTTCATAAAACCATTCCGGAGAACTTTTCCACTGACAAAGAGGGATGTATTTCCGTTATCACCAGCCTTGCTGATGATCCGGAGATGAAATATGTGATTTTTGACTGCGGTATGGAGGGAATTATCCCGGCATTCCAGACAATCCGTGAGAAACGTCCTGACATTGTAACCATGGTTACAAGCAACGATGATCCAAAGCTGTTAAATGAGTATGTAGATATCTCCATTACAACAGACTGGAACCGCCGCGGCGAGACAATTGCTACAAAGGCTCATGAGATGGGAGCTAAGACTTTTATCCACTACTCCTTCCCGACTCATATGGCTTCTGAGAGCAAGGTAATCCGCAGAGACAAGATGAAAGAGACCTGCGAGAAGCTGGGTATGGAATTCGTAGAGATTACAACACCAGATCCTCAGACAGGAAACGGAAGAGCTCCGATGCTTCAGTTCCTCAGAGAGGATCTTCCGCGCCAGATCGAAAAGTATGGCCCGGATACAAATATCTTCGGCACAAACTGCCCGATGTACGATGTCATTCTGGACGAGGCATTTAAGTTAAAATTCATCGTAGCAGAGCAGTGCTGCCCAACACCAACCCAGTCTTACCCGACTATTCTGAATCTGGAGATTACAGAGGATGATCTGGGAAATTATGACAAGATCAACGAGATGATCACAGAGAAGTCCAAAGAGGCTGGTATGACAGGAAGACTGTCTGGATGGGCAATGCCTTCTTCCGTTTACATTCCTAAATTTAAGGTAGAGCTTGCAAAATATATGCATGACAATAACTTAAAGCCAGAGGATGTACTCAGCAAGGAATTCTTAGATGATTTCTCCAAGGAGCATATGCCGGTAGCAGCAGACTTCGCCATTGCAGGTGAGGGACTGGATCACTACTACATGCTGATTCTGGAGGATATTTACTATTAAGGAGTGCTTGGCAGCATCCAATACGCCAAAGACTGAACAATTACAAAAAGCCTGAGACTGTTTCCCGGTCTCAGGCTTTTTTCGACAAGATTTATAAGAATGATAACAAAATGAGAATTATGTAGTAGAATTTTTTACCATACCACATAAAGGTGTCCATTTCTTGTCTCATTATAACATGCCTCTCAAATAAATCAATCGCTAATTATAAAAAATTTGTAAAAATCTTGAAGATTTCCCACGAAAAAAATTACGTTTTTCTGATCCTGCGGCGAAATTCTACTACATAATTCTCATTTTGTAGTAAAACGGTCAATGACAGCTGGATGGAGAGCGAGATGCCAAAGAGAATAGGAACGATGAACATAATTGACATACATGCCCACATTCTGCCAGGCGTTGACGATGGTTCCGCTGATCTGGACGAGTCCAGGAGAATGCTTCAGGAAGCCTGCAGTCAGGGAATCCGGACCATTATTGCCACGCCGCATTATCATCGGGGACAGGACACAGAGAAACTAAAGAAACTTACCGGAATTCTGAGACAGGAGGCTGAAAAGCTGGATCCAAGGTACGGTATTTTTTTAGGCCAGGAATTGATGGATTCAGAGGAGCTTTTAGATGAGCTGCGGAAGGGGAATGCCCTGACCATGGCAGAGAGCAGATATGTTCTGATTGAATTCCTGCCGAACGTATCCTACAGCCGTCTGTATCAGCGTCTGAGACAGCTGCAGGCCGCAGGCTATCTTCCCATTGTGGCTCACGCAGAGCGGTATGGCTGCCTGAGAGAAGAGGGAAGGATAGAGGAAGTGATAGAAGGCGGCAGCCTGATTCAGATGAATTATCGAAGCCTGACAGGAAATATTCTGAATAAAAATACGCGGTGGTGCCGCCGGCAGATTCTGCAGGGAAACGTTCATCTGCTGGGAACCGATATGCACAATACAGGCGCGCGGGCGCCCAGGACAAGAGAAGCGATGGCCTGGCTGGAGCGTCATTGTCCGAAAAAGGAGCTTCACCGTCTGGTGAAGAGAAATCCGGAGTATATACTGAATAAAAAAGAAGGGATAGTAAGGTAAACCACATGGGGAATACACAGTATGAAGACAACGATGAGATAGAGATTGATCTGCTGGAGCTGTTCTTTGAGCTGAAAAAGAAGTTCCTGCTGATTTTGCTGGCTATTGTGGCAGGAGGAGCTGTTTTCGGCCTGTACAGCAAGCTGATTCTCGTTCCAAAATACTCCTCCACAGCGATGATGTACGTGCTCTCCAAGGAGACGACGCTGACATCTTTAGCTGATCTGCAGATAGGAAGCCAGCTGACTCAGGACTACAAGGTGATGATCACCAGCCGCCCCGTTCTGCAGCAGGTTATCACAGATTTAAACCTGGAGTATGACTACGAGGAGTTCAAGGAAGAGCTGATCATTGAAAACCCAAAGGACACGCGAATTTTACAGCTGTCCATAGAAGACGCAGATCCGAATCTGGCGGCAGATATTGTCAATACGGTGGCTAAGCGATCCTCTGAATACATTGGAGAGATCATGGAAATGATTCCGCCTAAAATCGTGGAGGAAGGAATCGCGGCAGAGCTTCCCGTGACGCCTAACATCCTGAAAAACGCGGTGATTGGAGCGCTTCTGGGAGCAGTTCTCGTGTGCGGAGCAGTAACGCTTCAGGTAGTAATGAACGACACCATTAAGACAGAAGAGGACATTGCGAAATACTTGAAGATTTCCACGCTGGCAGAGGTTCCTGCTAAGAGAAATTCAAACGGCAAAGGGGGAAAACGCTGATTATGGGAATGACAGTCGAGATACAGACGCTGGAGAAAGAAGATTTTCACTTTGAAGAGGCCTTAAAGACGCTGCGGACGAACATTCAGTTTTCAGGTCCGAATGTCAAGGCGATCATGTTTACAAGCGCAGTTCCGGGAGAGGGAAAAAGCCAGATTACCTTTTCGGAGGCCATGTCTCTGGCAGCTTTGGGACGCCGGGTACTGCTGATCGACGCCGATATCAGAAAGAGCGTTCTGCTTAACCGCTATCAGGTGAGGCAGGAGGTGGGCGGACTCAGCGAATATCTGAGCGGCCAGAAACGGCTGGATGAGGTTTTATGCCACACCACAGTCAGAAATCTGGATGTGATCTTTGCGGGGCCGTATTCCCCCAACCCGTCAGAGCTTCTGGCAGAGCCTATTTTCGGCAGGCTGTTGGAGGAGATGCGGCAGGAATACGACTACGTTCTCATTGACACGCCTCCCATGGCGGGCATGACGGATGGCGCTATCGTAGCCAGAGAGTGCGACGGAGCGATTATTGTCATCGAGTCGGGTGCTGTCAGCCGCAGAGTTGAGAAACGCATCAAGGAACAGCTGGAAAAAAGCGGATGCAGAATTCTGGGAGCTGTTTTAAATAAAGTAGATATGAAATCAAACAGCTACTACGGAAAATATTACGGCAAGTATTACGGTAAGGAAGAAGAAGCAGACGGGAAATAGAGGCAGAAAAGGAACGGACTGAAGAGACAGCAGCGGCGGGCAGAAGAACAGGACGTAAAAAGGGTATGGATATGAAAAGGAACAGAATGAAGAGATGGTTTGCGGCAGGAAGTATGATTCTTGTCATTCTGGCAGCTGTATATATGCTCAGCCAAAGTATGCGTGGCAATTCAGAGGTTTACCAGGGGATTTGCTGGGAAATGCTTGGCTGCGAGCTGCTGCTTCTGGCCGGAGGATACGGCCTGGCGGCAGCCATGATGGGGAAAATCAAAAAGCGGAGGATGAGAAGGGACGTGCTTTTCCATGTGGGCTAAAAACCATATGCTTCGCGTGCTGACGGATACGGTATCGGTAGCCTTGTCCTACCTGCTGGCATTTATGGCGCTTTATGGCGTCCTTCCAAGCGGAATCAAGTGGTACGGCCTGTTTTTGATGGTCTGGATTTACTTTCTTTCAGCCCTCATTCCGATGAAAAAGACTTCACCGGAAGAGGAGAGCGCGGCGGAGACTTTTGCGGGAGCCTGGAGACAGACGCTCTGCATAGCTGTGCTGCTGGCCGTATTTCTGTTCTTTTTCGCCAGGAATAATTACGAGACAAAGATATTTTTTATCCTGCAGATTGGATTTCTTCTTCTCTGCCTGAATCTGGGACGGATTTACTGTAAGGCAGTGATTCTGAATTATTATGACAAGGATAAAAATAAAATTCGCCTTTTGATTTTTGCTAATAAGACGAATGCGCTTACTGCCATGCGGCGTCTGGCAGCTTCCAAGCTGTGCAGATACGATCTGATTGCTCTGGCCATTGTGGACGGAGAAACAGAGCAGGTGGAATTAAATCTGATCCAGTACAGAGACGGAAGAAGCTATATGGTGACAGAATCAGCAGACATTGACGAATATATGAAACGCCAGGCCATTGACGAGGCGCTTTTAAGTCTGCCGAACAGCAGTAGAGAGTATATCAGCAGCCTTTTAAAGACTCTGCAGAGCATGGGAATCGTAGCTCATGTGGCGGCTAACAGCCTGGGACTTTCCGAGGAGGCCAAGCAGGTGGGAGAACTGGGAAATTACAGGGTTCTGACCTATGGAACTAGGATTTTTACACCGGCTGAGCTGTTTATCAAGAGAGCGATAGATATCTGCGGAGGGCTGACAGGCCTTCTGATAACGGGAATCCTGAGTATTTTCGTCGTTCCGGCTATCTGTCTGGAGTCCCCCGGACCTGCTATTTTTAAGCAGATACGAGTAGGGAAAAACGGAAGAAAATTTGCTATCTACAAGTTTCGCTCCATGTACATGGATGCGGAGGAGCGGAAACGAGAATTAATGGAAAAAAATGAGATGAACGGTCTGATGTTTAAGATAAAGGACGATCCCAGGATTACAAGGACAGGACGCTTTATCAGAAAGACGAGCATTGATGAGTTTCCACAGTTTTTAAATGTGCTGAAGGGAGATATGAGCCTGGTGGGGACAAGGCCTCCGACTGTTGATGAATTTGAACAGTATGAGGAACACCACAAGAGACGCCTCTCCTTAAAGCCGGGCATTACCGGTATGTGGCAGGTCAGCGGCCGCAGTGATATTCAGGATTTTGAGGACGTTGTGCGCATGGATCTGGAGTACATTGACAACTGGTCTGTTTGGCTGGATATCAAGATCCTGATTCAGACCGTTTTCGTAGTATTCAGCCACAAGGGGGCATCATGAAACAAAAGAAACAACCACCAAAATGGGCAGTGCTTGCAGCAAAGCTTCTCGTCTTTGCTGCAGTGATAGGATTTGTATCCTTTTCTGTCTATTCTTTTCAGAAAAAAAAAGCAGCAGAACTGGCTGCAAAAGAAAGAGCTGGAGAAATAACGGCTCAGGCTGCTTCCGGGACAGCAGACAGCAGTATCAGAACCTATCAGGGAAAGCAGTATAAGCTGAATTCCCTGAACCGTGTCATTCTCTGCATCGGAGTTGATACCAGCGGAGAGGTAACAGAACACAAGGTGTCCGGAGCCGGCGGACAGGCAGATGTAATCGCCCTTCTGATTCAGAATAAGGCGACAGATGAGATTAAGATTCTTTCCATACCGAGAGATACCATGACAGAAATCAAGCTGTTTGATCTGGTGGGAAATGAACTGGGAAGCGATGTGCAGCACCTGAACCTGGCCTATGGGTATGGAAATGGGGGAAAGGAAAGCTGCGAGCTTTTGACAGAAGCGGTAGAGAACCTTTTAGGAGGAATTCCCATAGACGGATATCTTTCTGTGACTATGGGCGCCATTTCCGATTTGAACGACATGGTGGGAGGAGTCACTGTAACCATTGATGAGCCTGGAATGGCAGACAGAGATCCGGCTCTGGTATGTGGAGAGACAGTCACACTTCAGGGCAGACAGGCGGAGATTTATGTGCGCTATCGCGATACGAATGTATCTCAGAGCGCCCTGGGGAGAATGGGCCGCCATAAGGAGTTCGCCGAAAAATGGATGAACCAGGCATCAGAAAAGCAGAGGAAAGACAGCCAGTTTCTGGGAAATGTCTTTCAGAACATTCAGGAGTACATGGTAACGGATCTGAACAAAGACGAGTATCTGGACGCAGGACTAGCTGCCATGAACACCAAAGATTTATTTCAGGGAGATCACTTCTTTACAGTACCTGGAGAGGGAATGGAAGGAGCCGTGTTCGACGAGTTCTATCCGGACAAAGAGGCGCTGGAAGAAATGATTATAGAGCTGTTTTACAAGGAGATATAGAGGCTCAGCCTCATTTCCCGGGACAGCAAAAAAAGAAAGGAGTGAAGCCGAGATGAAAATCAGGTATCAGGCTGGAATTCTGGCAGCTGCTCTGTCCTTATCCATGGCAACAGCAGCATTCGCAGCATCCAGCAGCACAACAGGGATGGCAGGAGGAAACTCCAGTGACCGTCCAAACAAAGTAGGCAGCCAGGTAGTTGGAGGAACAAACGGAAGCGGTACAAGATCCAGTGGAACTATGTCCGGTAATTCCGACACAGGAAGCAACGTAAAGTTCGTTGACAACTTCGGAACTTCCATCAGCGCAAACCAGATCGTTCAGGTAAATGAAGGACTGGCAAGCGTACAGTCTCTCCCAAGCGACACAGACTTAACAGGCTACAATCCGTTAGTCAGAATCCAGAACATGGAGACAACAGTACAGACAAACGGACAGCCGGTAGAGTTCAGCATCTACGTACCAAACCTGGTAGAAAATCTGAACAATGTTCAGGTTCTCATTTTAAATTCCAGCACAGGCAAGTGGGAGTTAGTTGCACCGGCAGGTATCGATCCAGTGACCAAGATGGTAACAGTATCTCTTAATTTCACAGGCCCGATGACAGTTGTGTATAAGTAAAACAGGGGGAGGGCAGCAGTGTTCAGGCAGTGCTGCCCTCTTTTTGTAGGGGAAAGATCCTGTCTTCAGAAAAAATAGAGAAAAATGTTGGGAAGAAAAGCGAATAAAAAAGTTTGTGATTTTATAAATTGAAGATTTAATATATTGAAATTGGAAAATAGGGAAAAGTAAGAAGACTTTTCGTTGAGATAGAGGAGTTAGGGGCGGATAATAAATATGCTAAAAACGACTTGAATTTATTATCTGTTTCGTCAAAGTTTTTCTGTATAAAACTGAATCATCAGTGGGAGAGGACATAATGAAAGAAAAACTCAGGGTAGTGATGTTTGGTCACAAACGTCTCTCTAGAGAAGGGGGAACAGATATACCCAAGCAAAGTAGAATCATCTAGCAAGATGAATAAGGGACATCGAAAATGTGAGAAAATTTACTCTGCTGTACGGGGGTGAGTAGACCTGTCAGGAGTTGTGAATAGCAAATAGTGTGTATAGTTTCAATAACATATACGCATATGCGTCCTTCGAGTATATAAAATGGTGTATGAGTATGGACAGGGTTCAATAGTATAAAACAACATTTCGATGATTGCTGAAGTGAGACAGGTGTACTCAGTAAACCGAAGAAAAGTAGAAAATGAGTGGAGTGGGTATGCTAGTAAGGAAAATCAGTTGGGCGAGTGTGAGGTATAAATCTGGTGTGGGAAACACATTGGAGAAATTTTAGGGAGTTAGTAGCATCCGAATAGAGGATGTGTAGATAGAGTTGCGGAGAGAAAATGAGGGGTATTTGAGGGATGAGGAAGAAAAAAATCAGAATACTGCATGTGGCGCAAGCTGCGGGCGGCGTGGATCGTTACATCCGAATACTTCTCAAGTATTTGGATAAAGAAAAATTTGAAAACATACTGGTTTGCTCACAGGATTATCATGCGGAAGATTATAAATGTTTGGTAGATTCCTTTGAACAAATTGAGATGAGCAGAGCCATTGGAGGCAATGATTTAATGGCAATCGGACAAGTTCGGAAACTGATAAAAAAATACAATCCTGATATTGTTTATGCTCATTCCAGTAAAGCTGGTGCAATCACTCGCGTAGCAGATATCGGTCTAAAAAATTACTGTGTATATAATCCGCATGGATGGGCATTTAATATGCGTTGCTCTAATAAAAAAAGAATAATGTACACAGCGATTGAAAAGATGGCAGCACTATTCTGCGATAAAATTATCTGCATTTCAGAAGCAGAGAAACAGTCCGCTTTGGAAAAGAAGATTTGCAAAGAAAATAAGTTGCAGGTCATTTTTAATGGCGTGGATATCGAAGCATATGAGTGTGGGAAACATGGTGCAGTTAAAAGAAAAGAGTTAGGCATACCAGAAGATGCATTTGTCGTTGGTATGGTTGGCCGAATTAGTTCACAGAAGGCACCAGATGTATTCGTGAAGATGGCAAAGTTTGTTAAAGATGAAGTTCCAAATGCACATTTTATCATTGTCGGGAATGGAAATCAGGAAGCAGAGATCAGAAAGTATGCAGAAGATAATGACTTTTCTGAGAATTTACATATCACAGGCTGGGTCGATGATCCGATGAGCTACATAGAACTTTTTGATGTGTCTTGTCTATTAAGCCGCTGGGAAGGTTTTGGATTGGCTCTGCCAGAGTATATGATGGCCAGTAAGCCAATTGTGGCAAGCCGAGTTGATGCCATTCCAAATATCATCCGAAATGGGGAAAACGGACTGCTTGTCAATGTTGATGATGCGGATGGTGCAAGTGAGGCTGTACTTCGGATTTATCAGGAGAACGGATTGCAAGATAAGCTGGTGGCACAGGGGTTGAAAGATGTACATGACAGATTCGATGCTCGAAGAGTATCTGAGGAGCATGAAAAACTATTCAATAAGGAAATGGATTAAAATAATGAAAATAGTGATATTGACATGGTTGTACAATGGAAATTATGGAACCCTCCTACAGGCCTATGCATTACAGAGATTTTTAAAGAGAGAAGGATATGATGTCAGCAATATTAATTATAAACCTTCTACTGTAGAAAAAGTGAAAAATCTGATTAAATGTCATAACTCTTTTTTGTTGTTTAAGGAAAAATTTGATGGATATTTGAGTAAAAAACAGGGAAACTCAGAATTGTTATGTCAAAGAAATAAAAACTTTGAGCAGTTCTTGAGTAAAAACTTAAATTTAACCAAACAATATTCAAAAGCAAAGGAATTAACGGAATTATCTGGAAAATATGATGCCTATATATGCGGATCGGATCAAATTTGGTCACCAATGCTTTTAAACCCAGTTTACTATTTCAATTTTTTGTCTGAGAATGAACGCAGATATGCGTATGCCTGCAGTTTTGGTGTCAGTGAAATTCCTAGTAAAAAGATGAAAATTATTCGGGAGTATCTGGAAAAATTTGTTGAGATCTCTGTCCGTGAAAAGACAGGTGTAAAAATTGTAAAAACATTGACGGGAAAAAATGTGCCCATGAATGTGGATCCGACGCTTCTATTAGAAAATGAGGAATGGAATGAGCTTGCTGTTAATCCTAATATAAATGGACGATATGTTTTTGTCTATTTTTTGTCAAGCAAGAAATCTTATGAAGAAATTGCAAAGAAAGTTGCTCAGAAATATAATTGTGAGCTTGTTTTGATTCCAACGCAAAAAGAACACTATAAATTTGACGGCACAATTGTTCAGAATGCAGGTCCACGTGAGTGGCTTGGACTGGTTAAAAATTCTTGTGCTGTAGTTACTGATTCTTTTCATGGAAGCATTTTTTCACTTGTTTTCAAAAAGGATTTTTATGTAACGAAAAGATTCGATGATACGAGTGTTAAGTCTCAAAATTCCAGAATTTACACTTTACTGGAAACATATGGGTGTGAAGCTTGTATGGTGTCTAGAATTCAGGATATTGATAAAAAGCATGATTTTAACTGGGAAGCCTTACATAGGAAAATGAAAATAAATGCATCTACGTCTAGAATGTGGTTAAATACATGCTTAAAAGGTGTGAGAGATGAAGCCTAATTTAGAAAATATAAGTGAGAAATCCTGCAATGGTTGTGGTGCTTGTTATCAGATATGTCCAAAACAATGTATACAGATGGTCGAAAATGATAGAGGCTTTTTGATTCCTCAGATTGACGACGGGTGTGTGTCATGTGGTCTGTGTGTAGCTATATGTCCAGAAAAAAAGAACTTTCACTATCAAAATGAAGTGATCGAAGCTTGGGCAGCAGCAGATATTAAAAAAGAAAATTTGAAAGAAAGTACATCAGGTGGAGTATTTGCGCTACTAGCAGAACAAATCCTATCTCAAAATGGCGTTGTATTTGGTTGTGCATGGAATGAGGAGTTTCATATAAAACATATTAAGGTAACTCAGAAAGATGATCTGTTCCGTATTCAAAAATCAAAATATATTCAATCGAATACAGCGGATACATTCAAAGAGGTACAAGATTTATTGAAGAATAATGTACCCGTTTTATATAGTGGAACAGGATGCCAAATTGCAGGACTTTGCTCTTATTTGGGGAAGGATTTTGATTGTTTATATACTGTAGAGGTGGCATGTCATGGTGTTCCTGCCCCTGGACTATTTACAAGGTATATTGCTTGGCTCGAAAAAAAATACAATACTAAAATTGCAAACTATACTTTCAGAAATAAAGTGAAGCATAAAAAAGGAGAGCATTATACTTTTGCATTTGAAGATATGACTGGAAGAAAGTTTTATAAGTATTCCAATGAAGATCCATTTTATGCCGCTTTTTTGAAAGGAAAAACATTAAGAGATACTTGCTATCACTGCAAATATAAAGGTGTTGGTCACACAGGAGACATACTACTGTGTGATTTTTGGGGAATTGAGAAAGCACATCCTGATTTTGATGCGAAGTATGGTGCATCGGCTGTTTTGATTTATAGTGATAAAGGTAAGCATTTATTCAAAGATATTCCAGACATGGCAATGCGAAAGAAAAAATCTAAATATGAAACAGTTGTTGCGTGTAATTCCAGTATTATTGAGAGTACAGATGCTAAATGTAAGATGAAGTATAGCTTGAATGAGAGCAATCTTGTTGAAAGGATGATTCCTCAAAAATCTATAAAGAACATTGTAAAAAACCATATTCCGGAATGGCTGAAATATCGTATCATAAAAAAACTGTAGAACAATGGGAGAAGATGTGAAAAAAACAATTGTAATGGTTTATGATAAGGCAGTCATCAGTGGAGGTGCTGCAAAAATTGCTATTCAAAGTGCAGTTGAATTGGCAAAGAATCCAGATAATAATGTGATTTATTTTGCTGCAAATGCAGAAGTTGATGAATGCCTACAATCTAATGATGTTATCAAGGTGGTTTGCATTGATACACCGCACATTGCTAGTAATAAAAATAAAATTAAAGCGAGTCTGTATGGGATTTGGAACAGTCTGGCAAAAACAGAATTTACAAAATTGTTAGCAGGTTTAGATCAAACACATACGGTTGTTCATATTCATGGGTGGAGCAAAGCTTTGTCAGTATCTGTTGTTGCTGTTGCACAGAATATGCATTTTCCCGTTCTCATCACCTTACATGACTACTTTGCGGTATGTCCCAATGGAGGATTTTTTAATTATCAGAAGAAAGAACTGTGTCATTTGAAGCCAATGAGTTGGAAATGTATATCCTGTAATTGTGACAAACGTTCTTATTTTCAGAAAATCTGGCGCTGTATGAGACAGACAGTTCAAAATCGATATGTAAAAAATGCTAAGGATATTCATTTTGCATATATTTCTAATAGAATTTTAACTTTGTTACAGCCATATTTAAAGTCGACGAAATTCCATTATTTGAGAAATCCCATCGACTTATCAGATCGGATGGTAATGAATCATCATTGTAGCGATATTTATCTTTGTGCGGGCAGAGTATCAGAAGAAAAAGGTGTGGAAGATTTTTGTAAAGCTATTACAGAAGTACAGAAAAGTGTTGACATTCGTGGACAGGTTGTGGGAGTAGGTCCGTTATTGGATACGTTAAAGCAGAAATATCCTAAAATAGAGTTTGTTGGCTGGGTTGATGGTGCGCAGTTGACAAAATATTATCAGACAGCCAGAGTACTGGTATTCCCATCTATCTGTAACGAGGGCTCACCATTGACAATCCCAGAGGCATTGTCAGCGGGGCTTCCGTGTATTGTTACAGACTGTACTTCCGCTACAGAGACTATTACGGATGGCATAAATGGTTTAGTTTATGATACAGGTGATGTGGAGACTTTGAAACAAAAAATACAGATTTCATTGGAAGACACTGTTATAGATAGATTCCAAAAAAATATAAGAAATTCTTTCAAATGTGCGGACTATAGCTATGCTTCATATGTTGTTCAGGTTAATCACTTGTATGATAGTATTCTTATGGAGGCACATGAAAGATGAAAAAGAAAATAAAAAAGTTTTTGCATAATTTCTATAAAGGAGCTTATGCAGTTGGCTACCGACATGTTAGTGATAATGTTACACATTTTGATAATACTCAGCCATTCGAGGTATTGGAACCAACATTACATCGTTGGTACGCGGATTCCTTTCCTTTTGTTGAAAATGGTCGGGAATATATTTTTGTAGAAATAATGGATGATGTTAACGATGAAAAAGGAACAATTGGTGTGATTGACCTTCAAGATAATAAAGGATTTGTAGAAATTATTAATGAACCATTTCATATGTCGTTTCCGAATACTTTTAAATTTAAAAATGATATTTATATGATGCCAGAAACCAGTGAAGCCAATCAGTTGCGACTTTATAAAGCAGTGGACTTCCCTTATAAATGGGAACTTCAGTCTGTTCTGTATGATGGTATTGCGGTTGTGGACACCGTCTTTGTTAAAACAAAGGATAATATTATGTACGTTGTTGGCCAGAAACTACCAGAAAAAAATAATGTGCTGTTCAAAATTGATACAAATACATGGAAGGCGGAACTTGCTACACTTAAGGGAGACTATGTGGATATGCGGCCAGCTGGTAACTTTATTCAATATGATAATGGAATCTATCATGCTTTGCAGGAATGCGGTAGAGTATATGGTGAATATCTACGTTTGTGCAAATTAGATTCTTTTGATGGCGAGACGTTGCAGGAGAAAGAAATTGGTACGTATTCAGTTTCTGACATGACCATAAATAGTAAAAGAAACTATCGGCGTGTACATACACTCAATAAAATGGGTAATCTTGAAGTAATTGATTTGCTGTATTATCAGATCAATCCTACGATTTTGTTGGAGAAAGCGAAGCGTGCAATAAAGAAATAGGAGAGAAATAGAGGTTCATATATGGGTAAAGAAAAAGTTGGAATCATTACATACCATTTTGCCAGAAACTATGGAGCAGTTCTTCAGTGCTATGCCCTCAGAAAATATTTGGAGAAAGTGGGTTACGATGCTACAGTACTGAATGCAATTTCAAGAGTTCAGGAGAAAAACAATTCTGTCTTTCACAAGAAAGACGGAATTAAGAATATTATTGTGAATGTTGTATTACTGCCATTTGTAAAGCAGAGGCTCAGGAAAGAAAAGGGGTTTGCAGATTTTGTGGAAAATTACATTCCACATACAGAAAAAGTTGTGAATGCAGAGCAGCTAAAAGCATTGGTAGACCGGGAACAATATCAGGCCATTATCACCGGCAGTGATCAGGTGTGGAATCCGCATATCTTCGATTTTGATGAGATGTTCTATTTCCCATTTGAGACGAAGGCAAAAAAGATTGGTTATTCTGTAAGCATCGGAGAATCGTCTTTGGAGGATATTCGTGGATATTCTATATATGCAAAAGATTTTCCGTATGTTGGTTTGAGAGAAAAGGGTGCGAAAGAAAAAGTAGAAGCGATTTGCAGACACAGTGTTGTGGACACAGTTGATCCAGTCCTTTTACTGCCAAGAGAGGATTGGGAAACATTTGTGGATAAAAGCAGCCCACTTGCTAAAGAAAAATACCTGCTTTGCTATCTCATTGATAAGAAACCTATCAAGCGGAATATGGAAATTGCAGAGCAGATTGCAAAAGAACATGGACTAAAAATCAAGTATATTTGGATGCATTTGGAAAAAGAATCTTTCCGTGGCAATTTTATCAATGATGCCAGTCCAGTAGAATTTTTGAATTATGTGTATCATGCATCGGCTATCTTGACAGACGGATATCATGGTACGGTTTTCTCTACAATTTTTAACAAACCCTTGTATTCTGTGATCAATAACAGGCAAAGCACGGATTCCAGAATTCGGGATTATCTGACCTTGATTGGCCTTGAGAGTAGAATTTTTTATGGTGATGCACCAGCTATTCCAAAAGAAGAGATTGATTACACAGAAGTAGACCCCAAAATTCGATCAGTTGCAGATGCATCAAAGGCGTTTCTTCAAAGTGCAATCGATAATGAGAGGGTAGTGATATGAAAAAAGTTATCTATATAGTGAAATCCGAGTTACATATTTATCCTCCTTGCATTGCACAAATTCGTATGTTGAAGAAGAACGGTGTGGATGTCGAGGTGTGGTATGGCTCTTGTGCTGAGCAACTGCTGGCAATTTTTGATACAGAAGGTATTCCTTATGTTGATCTTCACGAACAGCGTGGAAAACTGCCTGGAAAACTGGATAGACTCAATAACTGGCATCAGTTTGCTTCAGCAGTGAAGAAGAAAATGAAAACTATAAAGAATGCTTCACAAACGCTGTTTTGGTTTGGAACCGCAGAAACTGCAATGCCGATGGTGGGCAAGTTGAAGGGATATAATTATGCGCTGACATCCTTGGAACTCTTGGATGATAATAAGACTAAGAATAGGCTTTTCAGTATGCTCACAGGAGATGCAAAGTTCATTGTTTGTTGCGAGACAACGAGAGCTTTTATTATGAGAAACTGGTATGGTCTGAAGAAGCTGCCTTATGTTATGCCGAATAAACCATACGATTTTCATGACGAAAGACGCAAGACCCCTTCTATTGAAGCAACCAAGGAAGCAATTGAACTGGTCCAGGATAAGAAATTTATTATTTATCAGGGAATCTTGAAAAGTCAAGATTACATGCTGGAGATGGCAAGGGCAATTCGGGATTCCGGTACTGACTATTACTTTGTATTGATGGGACTGGATCCGGAAAATATTTTTGCAGATATCAAAAAAGAATACGATAAGAGTATTTTTATTAAGAATATTCCAGCACCTTATCATCTGGAAGTGACTAGCTATGCTGCCATAGGTTTTGTTTTTTATGACGATCGGAATAGTCTGAACCGTGCATTTTGTGCTCCAAATAAGATTTATGAATACTCTGGTCTGCGCATTCCTGCAATCGGAAATGAAGTTCCTGGTTTGGTTAATACAATCGGGGCTTCTAGGGCTGGTGTTTGTGTACCTATGAAAAAGGATGCGTTGATGCGTGCGATTCGTGATATTGAAGAACACTATGATTTGTATGCTAAAAACGCCTATGATTTTTATCAGGGAACAGATAATGAAGCATTGATGAAACGGATTATTAAAGAAAATGGCATTTTATGAGATATGTGAATTATATGCTATAAAGGGAGGTAGATTATGTTTCCAATCGTGGATTGGTTAATGATTTTGATTACAACGATTGTAACATATAAATCATATAAAAAATTCGTTTTTGATAGATACTGCTCTATATCATTTTATGTGGTATTTATTGTGTATATATTTTGCAGTGTCCCAATTACATTGAATTATCTAACTGGAATGCCCCAATACACCGTTGTATATTGGTATAAAGCTTTTATTGAACCTATGAATAACGTTGACGTTAGTGCCATTTATGATATCTATATAACATTTGCAATTTTTGCTTTGTATATGTATGGCACTAAAATGAATAGAAGATTGGTATCAAGAGCAACTGAATTAAACACAACTTTGAAAAATGAAAATGAAAAGCCTTGGATTTATGTATTTGGGATTGCTTCGCCAGTACTTTATGTGTTGTTATCTGGTAACGCTAGTAAATTTTTAATTTACAGTTCTATGAACTTGAGAGGTGTAAGTGGACAGGACAATTTGATTCTAAATTCGTTGATTCTTGTTAGTTTGTTTTGCACATGTATTATGTTGTTCTCTGAAAGAATCACGGCAAAAAAGATGTGCGTGTTAGCATTGATTACATTCATTCTTGCTTGGCTACAGGGAAAACGTTTTATTATTGCAGTTATGGGTGTCTTTTATCTCTTCTTTCTTACAAAGTCGGAGTTGGGAGAAAAAGGAAGAAAAAGAGTCTTTTGGATTCTCCCGATTATGGGAATTATGTTGATTGCTTTCTCGGCCTTTTACTTAGCTGTAATTAAACCTCTTTCAAACATGACTTTTGATAGTGTGTACGACATGCTTCGAGTCGATTTTGGAAGAGATGATGTCATCAAGTATGTTATATATGAAGAATTTTTTGAGAAAAATCACATCTTGGATTATCCAGGACAAAGTTTTTTCTCAACACTTTTCATTTTTATTCCGAGAATTATTTGGCCCAATAAACCATATAGTCACTATCAATATTTGACGTCATCTATCCTTAATCTTCCTATTTCAAAGCTACCGGCTGGAACAACACCTTGTTGGTATGAAATGACATTGTGCAATTTTGGGTATTTAGGTTATCTGGTTGGTATATTTGGACTGATTATCTTTTGCTATTTTGCAGACACTATGAAGCAAAACAAATCAAAATCTTTAGTTTTTATTTTTATTCTAGTTTTGTTGACTCAGAATACAGATGTATATGTTGTCTATATTCTTTTTATTTTTATGTATTATCTAGAGCAGCATATAAAACATCCGAAAATAGTGTTTAGAGTAGGCAGAAAATAGAAGGGAGAAAGAGAATGGAACTAGCAAGTAAGGATTCATGTACTGGATGTGGAAATTGTAAATTGATATGTAAAAAACAAGCCATTACGTTTACACGAGATGCGTTGAATAATATTTATCCATTGATTGACAGTAGTAAATGCGTGGAGTGTGGCTTATGTCAAAAAGTATGTCCTGCGATTAATCAGGTAGAAAAGATTAGACCAAAAGCGTGTTATTCCTGTTATGCTACAAACAAGGCAATTCGGAAATCTAGTGCTTCTGGCGGAGTCGCGCAAGCAATTTATAGATGGTGTCTGAAAAATGATATCCAATTTGCGGGTGTGTGTTTTGACAACAAAGAATTAACGGCTAAGTATAAATTAGGATTTTCAGAAGAAGATATTCATCAATTTACGAATTCAAAGTATACATTTTCTTTTATGAGAAATATTAGTGAAGATATCACTGATATCTTAAAGAATGGGAAGCAGATTGTCTTTATTGGTTTGCCTTGTCAGGTAGCGGCAGTAAAAAAATATGCAGAAATAAAAAAGGTTAACACGGAGAACCTGTTTACAGTCGATATCATTTGTCATGGAGTACCTTCTGATCTTTACATTAAGGAGCATGTTAAAAACATATGCAATGGGGGGACAAAAATTGACAGATTATCATTTAGAGATGAACGCTTCATGACATCCAAATTTGTATTTAGTGTGGATTATAATGGAAAGAACTATCATAAATACGTAGAAAGTAATGATAATTTCCAGATCGGATATCATAATGCAACAATTTACAGACCAAATTGTTATAGTTGTATGTATGCGGGTCCTAACAGATGTGGCGATTTAACCATTGGAGACTTTACTGGCTTAGGTAGAGTGGCTTCTGTTGACGGAAATATTGCAGAAATGAAATATCAAGGAGTTTCCTGTGTGCTTTGTAATTCAGAGAAGGGGAAGAAAGTTCTTGCACAGATAGGGAATGAAAAGTATCTCTCTATTGATTCAAGACCCATTGAAGAAGCACTGAAATTTGAAAATCAGCTTGTGAGTCCTTCTCTTCCATCGGCATATCGTAATCGTTTTGTGGAATTATATCCGGAAAAAGGTTTTGACAAGGCATGTAACGTTGTATTTAAAAAGGAAAAGTTGAAAAGACCGATTATTCATGTGGCGAAAATGTGTGTAAAAAAAGCGTTGGGAAGGAGATAAATGGATAAAATAAAAAAAATGTTGGGCACCAAACTCTTCCAAAATGGAATGTGGTTGTTCATTCTGCAGATTTTTAACACGGTTGTACCATTGCTGACATTGCCGTATATTACAAGAGTTTTGGGAACATCTAACTATGGTATTTATTCATTATCGCTGAACTGGGTGACTTATTTTCAGGTTATTGTAGAATATGGTTTTGGCTTTACGGGAGCAAGAAGGGTATCTATCGAAGGAGATGATGATCTACAAAATTTATATAGTAGAATAATAAGCGCAAGACTTTTATTGTTGGCAGTTTCTTATTTGGAAATGAATGTCCTTGCTTATGTAACACATGTCGGTGTGCAACAGTTTGTAAGTATGAATATTCTATTTCTTGTGATTATCGGTGTTGCATTCCAGCTAACATGGCTTTTTCAGGGAAAACAAGACATGAAGCTGATTACCATAATCAACGCAGTGTCTCGCTTGATTTCAGTGATTCTTGTTTTCTTGTCCGTTAAAACGGAAGCGCATTTGTATTTGTACTGTTTTTGCTATTCGGTGACATTTATTTTTTCGGCTATTTTAGGTTTGGCATTGTCAAGAAAAAAGTATGGCTTGAAGGTAAAGCTTTGCAAATTTAAGGAAGCCATTGATGAAATAAAAGATGGTTGGTATTTGTTTATTTCTCAGGCAATGTCTAAAATTTTCAGCAGTGTGGGAGTCACGGTTCTCGGTATAGTTGCTTCTTCGAGTATTGTAGGTATTTATTCTGCAATATATAAGATTCCCTATATTATGATTTTGTTTTTCAGTCCTGTTAGTCAGGCACTTTATCCGTATATCAGTGTTAAGTTTTCGGAATCTTTCAAGAAGGGGCATCAAACGGTAAAGCAGGTAGCAATGTATATAGTAGGTCTTTTTTCCATAGGCGGAGTTCTGATTGTTTTGTTGCGTGATTTTTTGATTTCCGCTGCCTTTGGTGCTGCTTATACAGAGTATTCTAATATAATTATACCTTTGGTCATATGGATGGTATTGTCGATTACAAATAATTTTCTGGGAATTCAATTTCTTGTAGCAAGTGGACATCAAAAAGAGTATAGCCAAGCATTCTCTTTGAGTGCAGTTGTTACAGTGCTACTAAATGTTGCACTAGGTTTTGCTTTTGGAGTCTATGGCATTTCTTGTGCAGCTGCTATTGGTGAAGCAGTTTTGACGCTTCTATTGACTCATAAAATAATAAAAGTGAAATCCAGAGAAGAGGAGAACATATGAAAAAAGTAATGTTGGTCTTTGGCACAAGACCGGAAGCGATTAAAATGTGTCCGCTTGTAAATGAAATGAAAAAGCGAAAAGAATTACAGACAGTAGTTTGTGTGACGGGTCAGCATCGTCAAATGCTGGATATGGTATTGGAAGCGTTTTCTGTTACACCGGATTATGATTTGTCCATCATGAAGGATAAACAGACGTTGTTTGATGTGACGACAAACATTTTAAACCGCATCAAAGAAGTACTGGAAAAGGAAAGGCCGGATGTGGTGCTTGTTCATGGCGATACTTCTACGGCTTTTGTGACTGCACTCGCTTGTTTTTATCTTCAGATTCCGGTTGGACATGTAGAAGCTGGGCTACGTACATATAATATTTACAGCCCTTACCCGGAGGAATTCAATCGTCAGGCCGTTTCGATTATCAGTAAGTTTAACTTTGTGCCAACGGAACTTTCAGAGCAGAATTTACTGAAAGAGGGAAAGAAAACGGAGAGCATTTATGTAACTGGAAATACAGCAATTGATGCCTTAAAGACTACAGTGCGAGAAGATTATACTCATCCTGAGTTGGAATGGGTAAAAGACAGTCGTCTTATTATGATAACAGCACATCGCCGCGAAAATCTTGGTGAGCCGATGTGTCATATGTTTAAAGCGATTCGGCGTGTGATGGATGAGCATCCGGATGTCAAAGCAATTTATCCTATTCACATGAATCCAGTTGTGCGCGAAATTGCAAATGAATATTTGGGGAATGATGACCGTATCCATATCATTGAGCCTTTAGATGTTTTGGATTTTCACAATTTTTTAAGCCGTAGCTATTTGATTCTAACTGATTCTGGTGGAATTCAGGAGGAGGCACCATCTCTTGGTAAACCGGTTCTTGTTATGCGTGATACGACTGAGAGACCGGAGGGTATTGCAGCTGGAACCTTGAAGCTGGTCGGAACAGAGGAGGAAACGATTTATAACGAGTTTAGCCGTTTGCTTTCCGATAAAAACGAATACGAGGCAATGAGTAAGGCAAGCAATCCATACGGAGATGGCCATGCTTGCGAACGAATTGCAGATATTTTAAAAGAAAATTTATAAAAGAATGTATTAGGGACAGTTTTCATGGCTAAATACTTTGGAACAGACGGCTTCTGTGGTGAAGTCGGAATTACATTAACAGCGAGTATGTGAAGAAAAGGAAAAAAAGTAGGAACAAAAATCAAGCCTTCCCCCATAGCCCTTTTCGCCAGCTCATGCTATAATCTTCTCATAGGATCCCCCTGCAGAACAGGAGGAAATGTGAAGAAACGAAAGACATTGCAGGATCTGACAATCAAGGACAACTTTCTCTTTGGCGCAGTGATGAGTGTGGAGGACAACTGCAGAGAATTTTTGGAAATGGTGCTGGGCTTTCCCATTGCCCGCGTAGTGGTGAGCAGGGAAAAGAGCATTGTCTATCATCCAGAGTACAAAGGTGTTCGTCTGGATCTCTATGCGGAGGACGAGAACCACACCCATTATAACGTGGAAATGCAGGTAAAGAAAAAGGCGGCGCTGGGGAAGCGCAGCCGTTACTACCACAGCCAGATGGTAATGGAAGCGCTGGAAAGCGGAGAGGACTATGAAACGCTGCCGGATACCTTTGTGATTTTTATCTGTGATTTCGATCCCTTTGACCGGAAGTTATACTGCTATACCTTCCGAAACGAGTGCAGAGAAGACAAAAATGTGAAGCTTGGCGATGGAAGCTGTACGATTTTCCTGAGTACCAGGGGAGAGAATGAGGGGGCAGTGCCGCCGGAGCTTGTCAGATTTCTGAAATTTGTGACGGCTGATCTGAAGGAGAGCGAAGGCGATTTTCAGGACAGGCTGGTAAGCCAGCTCCAGAAAACCATTCGCGATATTAAGACAGACCGGGAAATGGGAGAGCGCTATATGACTTTGGAAGAGCTGTTGAAGGATGAAAAGCAGGAAGGACGCCTGGAGGCCACACGAGAGAATATTTTAGAGCTTCTGGAAGAGCTGGGGCCGGTTCCGGATCAGCTGAGGGATCGGTTGGAAGAGCTGCAGGAATTGGGAGACTTGAGGGCTTTATTAAAGCTGGCAGCTAAAGCAGATTCCTTAGATGTGTTTGAAAAAGAAGCAGAGAAGTATCTGCAGTCCAGCCAATCTGGCAAACAATAAGCATCAGTCGGCGAAGATTCTATATCGCCGGTGCATATCTGTCCCAATGCCGCGGACGGCATTGGGGTCTATGAAAACTCTTACAAGAAGAGTATCTTACTGACTCAAAAAAGATTTCATCAAACATTTGGCAGGGGAATCCTAGATTCAATACAAAATTTTATGATTTTTCGGCTTTTCTTTTTTAGCAGATAACAGTATATAGAAAAATGTCCCGGTTGCATTTATAATGTAAGGGACAATACATAAAAAACGAAAGGAATATTCCTTATGCTTCCCTATATTTATGAAGACTTAAAAGAGGCATGCCAGAATCTTCCGGCGAGTCTGGCGGCCGGCTGCGGGGCGGCTGTTCTGGCCCTTTTCTTTCAGCGGATCAGACGGCGCAGGCTCCTGCTCGTTCCGATTTTTTTATGGGCGGCCTATCTGGAACAGCTTTTATGGCTCGTATCTGAATCGTGCGCCTGGAAGCAGGAAAAGTCTTGACCTGGGTCTGTTTGATACGATCAGCCGCAGCGCTCAGGGAAATTCCTATGTGGCGGAAAATGTGCTCCTGTTTCTTCCTTTTGGAATGCTGTTTCCCATGCTGTTCCGGTTTCACAATAGAAAAAAATATAGATTTCCAGTATGTCTGTTGTCTGCGTTTCTGTGCAGCGCGGGGATTGAAACAGTACAGTATCTGACAGCCAGAGGCTATTCACAGCTGGACGACGTGATAACCAATGTGACAGGGGCAATCATCGGATATTTCATCTGCGCTTTGTTCAGGCGGACAGCAGAGGGCGGGAAAAAATAGGCGTTCTGCTGTTTTTTCATTCGTTTTACATCCATTTTTTTGCTCAAAAACTTCTGTACACCGCAAAATCCCCATGATACAATATTTAAGTTAGAAAGACTAACTATTAAAAATCAAGTCTAAAATGAAAGCTTTTTGAATGAATTGCAGAAATGCATTTCAGATATATTTGAACCTTGAAA